>Ga0335398_10000314_pt1 | contig 85054 bp, 83 predicted proteins | sample BON03_FD_205742 | JGI IMG/M metagenome (GOLD analysis project Ga0335398, IMG submission 205742) | Freshwater microbial communities from Lake Bonney liftoff mats and glacier meltwater in Antarctica - BON-03 (spades assembly) (version 2) | ecosystem: Environmental > Aquatic > Freshwater > Ice >... | reverse complement strand
GCCTAAATCAAATTCTTTTAGAATTTTGGCTATTTGCGTGGGGGAAAATTTACTCTTTCTCATATTACAGTTTTTAAAATTAGAAATTCTACTTTTAAACTGTACTAGTTTTGGGGGAGCTTACAGGGTTATCATCGCATTTGTTTTAGCATCGGATTTTTCTTTGTTTATCCGAACGGTTCCAGAGTGATGACTCTTTTCGGAGAGTATAAGGGAACCATAAAAGAACATGGGTTTTATTGGGATAATCCTTTAAAATAAATGGCTATAGAAGGATGGAAAGCAGTTTCCGTCGCAAAAGACGGTGGGATATTAGTAGTCTCAATGGAAAAAAATAGATAGCCTGTGGCTAAGAAAAAAGCATTTGCTTTAAGGTTAGAAGAAGACTTAATGAAGGCAGTCGAAAAGTGGGCAGTTGACGAATTTCATTGTACTAACTGGCAGTTGGAGTGGCTTATTCATGAGGGTTTGAAAAAAGCAAAACGGTTGAAGAAGAAAGAGAATTAATCTTAAAATCTTAGTGTTGAATTTATAATCTTTTGGTTATAATTTCGAGTTTATTACGCTATATCACCTTTCATTTAGTACAACATCCTACGGAAACATGGGCTTTTATTAATTCAGCAAATGTATTCGCCATTGAATATTCTTCAATCTGTATTGAATTACTTTCTATAGGTGCATTAAATTAATGATTGTTAGTTAATTAATGATTTGGCATTGATTTTGGTTTAAGCTAGGCAATTATTAATTTTTTAAACTTAGAAATTATGGAAGTGAAGATTCTAAAAAATGTAAGTCTTTTCTTATTCTTTGGACTTATGATGGTTGCCACTGTTCCGGGAAAAGCTCAACAAAACGAAAGGGATAACCATCGACAAATTAAAAGAGGAGTTAATCAAACAAATTCTGAACGACAAGGAAATTCAAGTCATACTAGGTTTGCTAATCAGGGAAATAATAATCATACTGCCAATTTTCGTGGAGCTAATAGAAACGCAAGAGTAACCTTTGGAAACAGAGCGCAAGTCTCAGCAAACTGCAGACCCGCAATACATCAGCCAACTGTGATCCCGATAAACCAATTTACTTACGGACATAGGGTCGCTTTTTTACCGCAGAATGCTGTTCGTTTTAGAGGGGTTAACCGGGATTACTTTTTTGCTCGAGGTAACTTTTACGTTCAAGGGCAGCGAGGTTTTAGAAGCACTCAAGTCTCTCTTGGAGCACGAGTTAATTTTTTACCAAACAGAGCAAGAACTGTTTTCTACGGGAGCGCTGTTTATTACAAATTGGGTAACGTGTTCTTAGCAGAGCGAATTGGACGAAGAGGAGCAGCATTTTATGAAGTAGTAGGCTACGTGTAGACCTAACTAAACCTTCTAAATAGTAAGAGCCGAATCTAATATTTGATTCGGCTCTTGTACCGCGTCCTTATTTGTGGACATTCTTTCGTTAATTTAACAACTTGATAGTTTTAACTAAAGTTCAACAGGTATGAAACAGGAAGGTGGATTTGAATTACTGAAAGCCAACCAGTTGCTAGAACAGATTCAAGAACTTTCTAAAATTGGCCATTGGGAATTAGATTTAGTTGCTCAAAAAGTTTATTGGTCTAAGGAAACTAAAGCAATTCATGAGGTTCCAGATGATTATGTTCCCAATCTTGAAGAAAGCATTAATTTTTATGATGAATTATCTCGACCAATTGTAGAAAAAGTGATATCCACCGCTATTGAGAAACGAGAAAAGTGGGATGTTAAATTGGGCATAATTACTGCAAAAGGAAATCACAAATGGGTTAGGGCAACTGTCAAAGTGCATGTAGAAGAAGGAGAAGTTACTCGGCTATTTGGCGTCATTCATGATATAACAGAAGAGAAAATGGCCTTAGACGAATTATTGCAGCGGGAGAACAGTATTGCTGAATTGAATTCTAATTTGGAAGAACAGATTAAAGCTAGAAATGAAGAACTAAAAGAATCGAGGCATAAGTATCAAAAACTATATGATTACGCCCCTGAAATGATGATCTCGGTGGAATGCGATACAAGAAAAATTGTGGGATGCAATTTAACTACTTGCAATACATTAGGTTATTTAAAGGCAGAATTAATTGGGTCTGATCTTACTCAGATTTACCATAAAGATGTTTTGCCAAAAGTGAATAATGCCTTAGAAAAATTAAAGAGGACTGGAAAGCTCTTAAGTGAGCGCTTGGTAGTAGTAACAAAAAATAACGAAACAATAGATGTGGTTTTGAGCGCCATTGCGGTAAAAAATAAAGAGGGCAAGACAATTCGATCTAATTCCATTTTAAAAGATGTCACCAAGTTGGTTCGTATTGAAAACAAGCTCAAATCGATTAATCACGATTTAGAGAAAAGAGTAGATGAGAGGACGGCAGAGTTGAGTAAAGCGAATGAAGAATTAGAGGAGTTTACATACATTGCCACACATGATCTTAAATCGCCTTTAGCAAGTATTAAAGGTCATTTGGAAATCATCAAAAACGAGATGGGAAATTCAAATTTAATTGCTGATCGTTCTATACATTGGATTGCAGAAGCTATCGAAAATGCGGAAAGTAAAATTCAGAATATTATCGATATTGCCCGAATAAAAAGCACAAAAGAAGAGGTATACTCAACGATAAATTTAGTTGATTTAGTAAGTAAAATTAGAAATAATTTAACTCTTGAACAAAGTTCTCAAATTGAGAATTTTACTATTCATGAATCTAATAACATGGAGGTTCGCTCGAATAAGTTATATGTAGAAACCATTCTTAATAATTTGATTGGGAATGCAATAAAGTTTCGAAAGCCCGGTCAGAAAGTGTTAATCGAAGTTCAAATCAAGAAAATTGAAAAAGGTATAGAACTGCGCATCAAAGATGACGGATTGGGAATAAATATGGAAAAGGACAAGACTAAGCTATTTAAAATGTTTCATCGTATTCACGACCATGTTGAAGGGAGCGGAATAGGGTTGTATTTATCTTCAAAAATGATTGAAAACCTTGGAGGAAAAATTGAAGTTGAAAGCGAACTGGGCAAGGGCACAACTTTTATTTTAACTCTGTAAAAAATAAAAATAGTTATATGGAAAAATTAAAAAATATACTACTAATTGATGATAGTATTTCTTCAAATCAATACAATAGGATTTTAATCGAAGAATTGGATATTGCTGAAAACATTGTGTTGATAAATAGTGCAGAACAAGCGTTGGAATATTTGAGAGGAGGAGAGGAGGAAATTTATCCAAAACCTAGTTTAATATTATTAGATATTGCCATGCCGCAAATGGATGGGTTTATGTTCTTAGAAGAATATGCGAAACTTCCGGACGAAGCGACTAATAATTGGGAAACTGTATTAGCAATTGTTAGTGATCATTTGGATGTAGAGAATTTTGAAAAGAGCAAGCAATTTAAAACACTTGGAGTGCTGGAGCATATTAAAAAACCGATGGATAAAGAGGATATTGCTAATTTATTAGAGGAATGTTTTGATTAAGGCTAAAGTTGAAATATTGTTAATAGATGATAGTGAATCTATTAACGAAATGAATTCTTATTTTTTTCGTCAAATTCTGCATGATGTTGAAATTATAACAGCAAAAAATGGCAAAGAGGGCTTAGCTATTTTAGAGAATCCTGATAGGTTAAAGTTGCCCGACTTGGTATTCTGTGATTTAAAAATGCCTGTTTTTGATGGGTACGAATTTCTTAACTATATAAATAGCAAAGAGTTTACCTTCAAGGACGAATTGAAAGTAGTCTTGCTGACTACCTCCATGAATCAAGATGATAAAGAACGAATTAGAGAATTTTCTTTTGTGTCGAATTACATGATAAAGCCCTTGTCAATGAAACTAGTAAATCACATTGTTTCAACTCATTTGATAAATAGAACATGAGTAATCATTTTAACAATCCGAGATTAAACTCTGATGAATTACGGCAGTTGATTCCTGTCTTTATGAGTGAAATTAAGGAGGACTTCACGAAGTTGGAAGTAGCTTTACTAGCAGGGGAGTATGAATTTTGTTTGGAAATATTACATAAAATAAAAGGCAGTGCTCTCAGCTTTGGAATAACTGTGCTTGTAGATAAAACTCAAGACTTGCGGGGGTTTATTCATACTGGAGAGTACGATTGTGCCTTAAATGAGAGGCTCAAGCTAAGGTTTTTAATTCAGGAACTTAGCGAAGAATTAAAAAAAATAACATAAAAAAAGCCCTTTCATTTTTATGAAAGGGCTTTTTTTATTGCGTAAAAGGCTTAGTTAATTTCTACCATTTCGATGTCAAAGATTAAATCTTTTCCAGCTAATGGATGATTTGCATCTAGCACAACTTCATTTTCCATTACTTCGGCTACAACTAAAACTTGTTTTCTGCCATCTTCTTGTGTTGCTTCTAACTGCATGCCAATTTCAGGCTTCATACCTTCAGGCAATTGGTCTTTTGTAACCTTAATCATTGCTTCATCGTTTTTTGGACCATAAGCTTCTGTAGCAGGAATATTTACTTTTTTGGTTTCACCTACCTTCATACCTTCAACTGCAGTATCAAATCCTGCAATCATTTGTCCTTCCCCAATTTTAAACTCAATTGGCTCTCTTTGTCTTGAACTATCAAAAATAGTTTCGTCAGTCAATGTTCCTGTATAATGAACTTTTACTGTATTTCCTTTTTCTGCTTGAGACATACACTCTTTTTTAAATTAAAAAATAACTTTGTACAAAACTAAGTTTATCGTAATGCCTAACCTAAAATTTCGGACGCTAATGTGCACATTTAACGCAAGATTTACTTTGAGGACGTAATAATAAGCGGCCCATTGGTATTATCTCGGCACATCGCATGCATATCCCAAATTCTGGACTGTTAATTTTCTGTAAAGCCTGTTTTAAATCGTCAAATCGCAGGCTTGCTTTTCGCAAAGCTGCTTCGTTAACACTTTTATTATTAATAGCGTCCATTCTAGTGATTCTTCCAATTGCATTCTCAGGTGCAATGGGTTTTACAATTTCCTTCAATTCCTGCATTTCCTGATGCAATTTTTTGATTTCTTTTTCTATTTTTTCTTTTAGAATTAGTTTTTCTTTCGTTTTCATTCTATAGATTTGAATAAATATACTTCAAATTATGAACATTGATAAATTAATTCAAAGTGCGAAGAAGTCACGTTGGGGGAGAATTAAACTAAACTTCATCCTTCAGCGCTTTATTCCATTTAATCGGCCTCATGGCTTAAAGGTAGTTCACATTGCAGATAACGAAGTAAAGGTTAAAATTCCATATTGGCGAATTAACCAAAATCATTTGAAAGGAATTCATGCGTGTTGTTTAGCAACTGCGGCTGAGTATTGCTCAGGTTTTTTGTTGCTGTATAAATTAGGAATGAAAAACTACCGGTTAATTATGGAGTCGATGGAGGTGAGTTACAAATACCAGGGAAAAACGGAAGCTTTTGCAATCTTTACAATTGATGAAGCAGACTTTGCGGCGAACGTAGTTGAACCGCTAAATAGGGAAGGAATAGTGTATAAGAAATGCACCATAGAGGTTCGCGATGCCAATCAAAACTTACTTTGTATTGTGACGACCAATTGGCAGATAAAGACTTGGGAAAAAGTAAAAACTAGAGTGGGATAAATTTTATGTTTTCAAATTCCCGAATTAAGAATTGAGTAGGATTTATGAAATACTGAGCCTTCGTTTAAGGTCAATCATTTTAATGGCGGTCACAGCTGCTTCGTCTCCTTTGTTGCCCAACCGCCCACCACTGCGGTCGATGCTTTGTTGTTCGGTATTGTCCGTTAATACTCCGAAAATTACAGGAGCATTGTACTTTAAGCTTACATCTTTAATTCCTTGGGTCACACCTTCGCACACAAAATCAAAATGTTTCGTTTCTCCTTGTATTACACAGCCTAAACAAATAACTGCATCTACGGCTTGGTTTTCTAAAATTAGCTGAGCCCCTAATGGTAATTCAAAAGCACCTGGTACAAAGTGAATGTGAATATTCGACTCGATTACGCCCTGCTTTAATAAAGTTGCTTTTGCACCCTTTAGAAGGCCTAAGGTAATTTTGTCGTTCCACTCAGAAACAACAATTCCCAATGTCATTGCTGAGCCATCGGGAACGCTGTTAAAATCGTATTCAGAAAGATTATTTCCTTCAGTTGCCATTATTAAATTTGAGCTTCAGCCCTAGAAATGAATTTCTCAATGTCACTTGCTTCGGGTGATGCTTTGAAATCTTCCTTTATTCTATTGTAGTTGTCAGCAGCTGATTTGTAATCTCCCGCCATCTCCTGAGCTCTTGCAGCCTTCATTAAAAATTGAGGAGTTGTAAATTCATTGGTTTTTCTATTGGCTGCTTTTTCGTACTGATCAATTGCACTCTCTGTGTCTTCAAGTTCAAGTAACGCATCTCCTTTTGCTCCGATAGCCAAAGTAGCAAGAATCTCATCGTCCCCATCAAATTGATTCAGCGCATCAATTGCAGATTCAAATTGACCAACATTAAGGAAGGATATTCCCAAATAATAGTTGGCTAAATCTCCAGATTTTGTACTTCCGTATTTATTTGCAATTTCGATAAAACCTGCAAAATCTTCTCTGCCATCAATTGCTAAGTTGAATGAGTCTAGTCTGAAGTATTTTTCAGCCATAAACATTTCTTCTCTAGCTTCATCTTCCAATGGGCCCAAATAAAGACTGTTGTATGCAAAGTAACCTGCAATTAAAACAATTAATCCACCAATTAAAGCAGTGATTATATTTTTATAATCATCGATAAACGTTTCCGTTTTGCTGTATACCTGTTGAACGTCTACAATTAACTCTTCGTTGTCTTCTGTTTGTTTTGCCATTTATTAATCTTTATACGAATCGGCAAAAATAGGTTTTTTTCATCCAATTCAAATTAATTCTTTTATGCATTTTCTGCTTTAGCTTTAGGTATTTTTGTGTCGCGATGTATCTAAAAAAATTACAATTATTAAACTTTAAAAATTACGAGGAAACGAGCATTTTGCTTTCGCCACAAATCAATTGTTTTTTGGGGAATAATGGTCAAGGTAAAACAAACCTTTTAGACGCAATTTATTACCTTTCGTTTAGTAAAAGTTTTTTTAATCCTATTGATTCTCAGTTAATACGAGACGACGAGGCCTTTATGTCTTTAACAGGAGAGTTTAATAGAGAAGCGGAAAAAGAGAAGATACACATTGGCTTAAAAAAGGGTCAAAAAAAACAGGTAAAACGGAATAAGAAACTATACGATCGCATTGCAGATCACATTGGTCTAATACCATTGGTAATGATTTCTCCTTCCGATTCACTTTTGATAATCGAAGGAAGTGAGATTCGTCGTAAGTTTTTGGATTTAATTATTTCTCAATTCGATAGAAGGTATTTAGATGATTTAATTCAATACAACAAGGCTCTTTCTCAGCGAAATAGACTGCTGAAGAAATTTATGGAAATCAGGAGGTTTGATGAAGAGAGTTTAGTTATTTGGGATGAGCAGTTGATGAAGTATGGGACTCCTATTTACACCGCGCGAAAAAAGTTCATAGAGGAGTTTCTTCCGCTATTTCAGAAGCATTATGAATTCATTAGCGGCAATAAAGAAGTGGTTAGCTTGGAATATAGTTCGCAGTTGAACGAGTATTCCTTAGCTGATAATTTGCTAATTTCGAGAGAAAAAGATAGACGGTTGACCTACACTTCAACTGGTGTGCACAAAGACGATTTGGGTTTCCATTTAGGCGACAAGCCGTTGAAGAAATTTGGCTCACAAGGCCAGCAAAAAACATTCTTGTTGTCTTTAAAGTTAGCACAGGCAGAGTTTTTAAAGGATCACAAAAAAAATGCTCCAATTTTATTGCTAGATGATATCTATGATAAGTTGGACGAAGAAAGAGTTGCTAAATTGATGGAAGTAGTACAAAAGGATTGGTTCGGACAAGTTTTTATTTCTGATACACATTTGGATAGGTTACCCAACCTATTTAAGGAGTTAAATGTGGAGTTTAAGGCATTTGCAATTGAAAAAGGGGAGGTGAGAAATGTCTAACGAAGGAGAGAAGCCACTTAAATTGTTAGTGGATAAAATGCTGCGATCATATGGGTTGGGTGATAAGCTTGATGAAATGAGCTTGGTGAAAAGCTGGGAAGAATTGGTGGGTAAGATGATTGCCAACCATACAAAAGATATTTACTTCAGTAAGGGGATTTTGTATGTTCAACTGGATTCTTCAACTTTACGACAAGAATTAAGCTACGTGAAAAGCGATTTGGTTCAAAGGCTGAATGATAAAGCTGGTAAGATAATGGTGAAAGACATCCACTTGAAATGATTCAATACATTGCAACGAAATATTTGGCGCAAAAGCTGAAAAAAGTGAAACGTAAAGTTGGTGCTATTAACTTAGCAACGGCCAAGTCCGCTATCTTAATTTATGATGCAAGTAATGCTGCTGTTGAAAAAGAAGTGCGAGATTATGCTCGGTTTTTAAAGGAGGAGGGGGTAAAAGCAGATACAGTCGGATTTTACAAGTTGAAAGGCAAGGAAGATCAACGACCGCAAGATGAGCTAGGCTATACTTATTATGATAAGAAGTGTCTAAATCGACTGGGATTTCCAAATGATAATCGAGTGTTAAGAATGATAGCAAAGGAATATCACCTCTTGATTGATTTGAACGTTGAATCAATTTTTAGTTTGAGAGTGATTTCTACCTTATCGAATGCTAATTTTAAAATTGGGCGAGCGAGTGCCTACCAAAATGATATTTGTGATTTAACTATTAGTACAAAGAACAACGAACTCAGTTATTTTTTAAGTCAGACCACAACATACTTAAAAATGATAAATAAAAAGTAAACATGGATAAGATTAAAGGAACCGGAGTTGCCTTGGTGACTCCTTTTTTAACCGGAGGATCAATTGATTTTGAGGGGCTATCAAACTTGGTGAATCACGTGATTGACGGAGGCTTAGATTATCTCGTGGTACTGGGAACTACCGGAGAAGCTGCAACACTAACAACAGAAGAAAAAGACCAAGTATTGGCTCATGTAAAGGAGGTAAATAATGGGCGATTGCCTATTGTTATAGGGATTGGAGGAAACAATACAGCAGCCGTAGTTGAAGAATTTGAGAGAGTTGATCTAACCGGTGTGGATGCTATTTTATCTGCGAGTCCTTCGTATAATAAACCAACACAAGAAGGAATATACCAGCATTACAAAGTCTTGGCAGAGCATTCTCCACTGCCTCTAATCTTGTACAATGTTCCTGGCAGAACAGCCTCTAACATGACAGCGCAAACTACCTTGCGGCTAGCTTACGATTTCGATAATGTAGTGGGCATGAAGGAAGCTTCAGGAGACTTGACTCAGGTGATGGATATTTTGAGAAACAAACCATCAGATTTTATGGTCATCTCTGGAGAAGATGCGTTAAATTTTCCAATTATTGCTTGTGGTGGAGCGGGAGTGATCTCAGTTTTGGCCAACTCGCAACCAAAATTAGTGTCAGATGTAGTAAACTTGAGTTTAAACTCAGAGAATGAAAAAGCGAGAACACTTCACTATGCGTTATTGAATTTTACAAATTTGCTTTTTGCAGAAGGAAATCCTGCTGGGGTCAAGGCGGCACTAAAACTTCAAGGGGTTTGCGGCGAGGCAGTTAGAATGCCATTAATGAAAGCTACAGATGAGCTAATACGTGCGTTAGAAGATGAGTTGAAAACGCTTTGATTTAAGTTTTCTTAAACCCCGACTTAACAAACTTTTCAAAAGAAGCTCTACCTTCTTTTGAGCTTAGTGATTTTAGTTCACTCCAAAGGCTTTGGTTCTTCTTGGCTTGGTTAATTTCTTGTTGAATGTTCCTTTCCTCTAAAGGCTCACCTTGAATTCCTAAGTCTGTATTTCCTTTCGAATTTTCCATTAAATCATCGGCAGTGTCAAATCGTTTTTTAGCTTCCTTTTTATAACCCAACTGCTCTTGCAACATGCCTAAGTTATTTTGAGCCACTGCATCTTCAGGGTCTAACTGAATGGCTTTTTCGTAATCTCTAATCGCTTCTTTTGTCATTTTAAAATGACCCCGAATGTAAGCTCTACTGGAGTAGCGGTATGGTTTTAATGGCTGTAAACGAACCGCTTCATCCATATCTGCTAAAGATTCCTTCTTCTTCCCTAAATGAAAATAGACAACTCCTCGTTCGCTCCAAAAATCCCCATTAGTTGCATCTGCTTTGATTAAATCATCGAAGACACTCAACGATTTATCAAGATTTCCTGCTTTTAATAATTCTACTCCTTTATCAAATTTTTGTTGGTATTTATCCATGTAGGTGTAACGTTTAACGCAGTGTATTGTTTAAATTGGCTGTCAAAATTAAGGTCAAATTATGAGTTCTAATAAAATCGCTTTAGTATTTGGAGCAACAGGATTAGTAGGTCAAAAATTACTTAAATTACTACTTGAAGATGAGAGGTATAAAATAGTTCGAGTTGCAAACAGGAAGTCGATAAATTATTCAAATACTAAGGTTGATGAAGTAATTGTAGACTTTGCAAGCTTAGGAAATCACGAGGATAGCTTTAATGCGGATGATGTTTTTATCTGTTTGGGAACGACCATCAAAAAGGCAGGTTCAAAACAGGCTTTCGAAAAAGTAGACCTAGAATATCCTGCGGAGATTGCCAGGTTGGCAAAGAAAAGTGGGGTAAAGCAGTTGGTTCACATTTCGGCGCTTGGAGCAAATGCAAAATCTTCAAATTTTTATATAAACACCAAAGGTCGAGCGGAAGAAATGATATGGAAAAATGGACCTAAAAATTCATACGCAGTAAGACCTTCTATGCTTTTTGGTAATCGAAATGAATTTCGATTGGGTGAAAAAATTGGAATTTTTTTGATGAAAAATCTAGTGTTTTTAATGCAAGGGGGATTAAAGAAATATCGTGGAATTTACGATGCAGAGGTGGCAGAAGCAATGCTGTTTATTGCCAATGCAGTTCCCCAACAAAAATATTTTGATTCAGAGGAATTAAAGGCAATTGCAACGCGTAATTTTTAAGTCGTGAATATTCCAAAAACCGAACATAAAAGAGTGGTTATTATTGGTGGAGGATTTGGGGGCTTGCACCTTGCAAAAACATTAAAGGGAAAGAACCTTCAGGTGGTGATGTTAGACAAAAACAATTACCACACTTTTCAACCCTTATTGTATCAAGTTGCAACAGCTGGCTTGGAGCCAGACTCTATTGCTTATCCGATTCGAAAAATATTTAAATTTCAGGAAAACTTCTTTTTTAGAATGGCCAACGTAGAGAAGGTCGAGACTTCTGAAAATAGAATTACAACAGATATTGGAAGCCTTGAATACGATTACTTGGTATTAGCAACCGGCACAACCACCAATTTCTTTGGAATGGAGGGTGTTGCCAAACATGCTATGACAATGAAGTCAGTTACAGAGGCCTTGGATTTACGAAGTTTAATTCTTCAAAATTTTGAGAAGGCATTATTAGAAACGGAAGAAGAGCAAGTGAGCTTTATGAATTTCCCTATTGTTGGCGGTGGACCAACAGGTGTTGAATTGGCTGGTGCTTTGGCAGAATTAAAGAACCATATTTTACCAAATGATTATCCTGATTTGGACATCAACCGAATGAAAATTCATTTGATTGAAATGCAGGATGAAGTGTTGAAACCAATGTCAGCTAAGGCATCTTCCAAAGCATTAGCTTATTTGAAAGATTTGGGAGTGAATGTGATGCTGAATAAATCGGTAGCCAGTTTCGATGGGAACAACTTAACATTTAAGTCTGGGGAGCAATTAAAAAGTAAAACATTGATTTGGGCAGCAGGTGTTAAAGGAAACTTAATTGAAGGAATAGCTTCTACAACAATAGAAGGAAGCCGATACAAGGTGGATGATCAATTAAAAATTGAAGGGTATGAAAATATTTATGCCATTGGAGACGTAGGGATTTTAAAAAGTAAAAAATTCCCACACGGTTTACCTCAAGTTGCTCCTGTAGCGAACCAACAAGGTGATTTCTTGGGTAAAAATTTCATTCTTGGGTTAAAAGGTGTTCCCCTAAAAAGCTTTGCATATTACGACCAAGGTTCAATGGCTACGGTTGGAAGAAATAGAGCCGTGGTTGATATGAAAGCTTTTAAATTTCAGGGAACCGTTGCTTGGTTCGTTTGGATGTTTGTACACCTTATTTCCTTGGTAGGTTTCCGAAATAGAGTAATTACGTTTTTTAATTGGAGTTACAACTATTTTAGTTTCGACAGAGGAGCACGATTGATTATAAGGAAGTTTAAGCGTTAATTAACTCCCAATGTGAAACAATGCATCGCCTTGGTTAACAAGAGGGGCATTGGTATGGCCAATAATAATTCCATCTTGCGGAGCCTTAATTTTAGTTTGGAATTGTCCAAATGGATCTGTAATCCGTGCTAAAATATCTTTTTGTTGCACCCGATCACCTGAAGTCTTTTCTAGGTGCAATACACCTGAACTTTTAGCTCTTACCCAAACACTCTCTTTGCAATAGTGGGAATCTTGCCTTTCAATTTCAAAGTCAATCATTCCATAGTGTGACAAAACTTTTTTGGCACCTATTATTCCCTGTTCTATTGAGTTTTGATCAAAACGCATTGATTCTCCTGCTTCATACACCACAATAGATTTTTCCATTCTGCTGGCTTGCTTTCGGAATGATTTGTCAATGAATTTTGATTCTAAACTAATGGGGGCATTGAAAACTTCAGAAATTTCTTTGGCCCGCTCATCGCTCGGGTCGAATCTAGTTTGCGGCCAGTTATATCTGTTTGCGCCGCCGGTATGGAAGTCTATTCCAAAATCAATTTCCTGTAAAACTTTGTGAGTTAAGTTATAGGCTACTCTTGATGCCAGTGAACCGGATAAATTACCTGGAAAACTTCTATTAATATCTTTTCCATCAGGTACCTCTCTAGAGAAGTTTAGGAATCCATAAATATTCATAACAGGAATGGCTATGACAGAGCCGCACTTTAATTTATCAAATGTTTTTTGTTCAATTAATCGACGCACAATTTCAATACCATCAATCTCATCGCCATGCAATCCTCCACTTAGCAACACAGTAGGACCCGGTTTTTTGCTTCGATACGCGTAAATAGGCAAGTCAATTTCAGTTCCTGAAATTAATCGAGCAATATTCAAATTAATTACAGCCTTTTCGCCGTATTTAATAATTTGATTGTTTATGGAAAGTTTTCTATGCAAGTTTTTTGATTTGTAGCGGTTAAAATAAAGAGGGTAGATTTTGGAAAAGAGGGAATCGTTTATTTAGCAAGTAATTGAGTGACATTGTGGGCTAAAATTTTCCATTCGTAATTTGAGGTGTAAATTTTTCTCAAAAAATTAAACACCGACTTTGTCCTTCAGCTTGGCCTTTACTCCTGCACTTTTTTCACAGTAGTCGATAATTTTTTTGGCAATATCAAGCTTCGTTGATTTCTCAATTCCTTCTAAACCAGGAGAGGAGTTTACTTCTAGAATTAACGGACCTCTTTCCGACTGTAACATGTCAACCCCGGCAATACTTAAGCCCATAGCTTTGGCTGCTTTTATTGCTGCAGCGGTTTCATTTCTCTTTAGTTTAATCATGCTACTTGAACCTCCTCGGTGAAGATTTGATCGAAATTCGCCCTCTTTCCCTTGTCGTTTCATTGCTCCAACAACTTTTCCATCGACTACAAAAGCTCGAATATCAGCTCCACCGGCTTCCTTAATAAACTCTTGAACTAGAATATTGGTATTCATGCCCATAAAGGCTTCGATTACCGATTTCGCTGCTTTTTGTGTCTCCGCCAAAACAACTCCCAATCCTTGGGTTCCTTCCAATACTTTAATAATGAGAGGAGCACCGCCGACTGTTCGAATTAAGTGAGGAATATCTTTTGGATGCTTCGCAAAGGCTGTTTTTGGTATTCCTAAAGCTTCACGCGACATAATCTGTAAACTTCTTAGTTTATCTCTAGAGCGAGTTAGAGCAACTGATTTTACAGTACAGAATATCTTTTGAACTTCAAATTGTCTAATAATTGCAGCACCGTAAAAAGTAACTGAAGCTCCAATTCTTGGAATCACAACATCGTAACCTTCAACTTTTTCGTTACCGTAGTACAAGCCTGCTTCACCACTCTCATTTACCATGTACAATTTAGTGTGGTCAAATACTCGCACTTGATGTCCTTTCTGCTCTGCAGCTTCAACTAATCTTCTTGTTGAATACAGTTCTTTATTTCGTGATAAAATTGCAATTCTCATTTTGAACTAAGGGTTAAATTTGATTTTGAAACATCGACAATAAAGCCATTTGCAAGCACTTTTCTGCCTACAAGAACCGAGTATTTCATTTTTGAACGGTTGGTTAAGCCTAAATATGTTGTTCTTATTTTACCTCCTAACAGCAGAGGAGTTTTGATAATGAATCTTTCTTCCAACCTACCATTGCTGCTTCTTACCTTTTTACGGTAAAAACTTTGCGTTTTGTAGATTCTATTTAAGAAGTTTTGCCGGGTAGGGTCTAACAATTGAAAGTAAAGCGTTTCTACTTCATCTTCAACTGTGGTCCAAAATTTATGAGCATGTATGGCTGTTGAATATGCACCTGTGTCAATTTTTGCCGCAATTCCTTCAATTCCAAGGTCGGGAAAAGAAACTATTTCATTTCTTCCAATTATAATTTTCTCTTTTTTCAATGCTTTCTATTAACTTGGTCAAGAATAAGAATTATTCTCAATATTGCAAGGAGAAACGCTAATATTTTCACAAATTTGTTACAACTTAAAAATTCAATTAATGTCTGATGATAAAAAGATAATTTTTTCTATGGTGAACTTAACAAAGTCACTGCCATCGGGGAAACCAATCCTAAAAAATATATACCTCTCATTTTTCTATGGTGCCAAAATAGGTATCATAGGATTGAACGGATCAGGGAAATCTACTTTAATGAGAATCATTGCGGGAGAGGAAAAGAGCGGATATACGGGTGATGTCGTTTTTTCCGACGGTTATTCTGTTGGAATGCTATCACAAGAGCCAAAATTAGATGAAACAAAAACTGTTCGTGAAATAGTAGAAGAAGGGGCGGCAGAAACAGTTGCAGTTTTGAAAGCTTACGAAGAGTGTAACGCAAAATTTGGAGATCCTGAAGTATTGGAAAACCCTGATAAGATGGAAGCGTTGATGAAAGAACAGGAGCGTCTTTCGATACAAATTGATACATTGAATGCTTGGGAGTTGGATACAAAGTTAGAAAGAGCAATGGATGCACTTCGCTGTCCTGAGCCGGATGCTTCAGTAGCTAATTTATCTGGTGGAGAACGAAGAAGGGTAGCTTTATGCAGATTGTTGTTGCAAGAACCGGATATTTTGTTACTAGATGAGCCAACTAACCACTTGGATGCGGAATCTGTTTATTGGTTAGAACAACATTTACAACAGTATAAAGGTACTGTAATTGCAGTCACCCACGACAGGTATTTCTTAGATAACGTAGCAGGTTGGATTCTTGAATTGGACCGAGGACAAGGGATTCCTTACGAAGGGAACTATACTTCTTGGTTAGAGCAAAAATCCAAGCGATTGAAAGCGGAAGAGAAAACCGAAAGTAAGCGTAGAAAAAATTTAGAGAAGGAATTGGAGTGGTCTAGAATGAACCCGAAGGCGAAAAGAAGTAAATCAAAAGCGCGTTTAGCAAACTATGATAAACTGATGGAAGAAGGAGGGAAAGAAGCTGTTCAGCAGCTTGAAATCCCAATTCCAAATGGTCAGCGATTAGGTAACGAGGTGATTGAAGCAATTAATGTTTCAAAAGGTTTTGGAGACCGCTTGCTGTATGAGAACTTGAACTTTAAACTTCCACCGGCAGGTATAGTTGGAATTATTGGACCAAATGGTGCAGGTAAAACCACGCTATTTAAAATGATAATGGGCGAAGAAACTCCAGATTCGGGAGATTTCAAAGTTGGTGAGACAGTTGAACTGGGTTATGTGGATCAAGCACATGAAGATTTAGACCTAGAGAAAACAGTATTTGAAGTAGTTGCCGGAGGGAACGATCAAATGGAAATAGGAGGTAAGATTATAAACTCTAGAGCCTATTTATCTCGTTTCAACTTTAACGGTGGCGATCAGAACAAAAAAGTTGGAGTTTTATCAGGTGGAGAAAGAAACAGGTTGCATTTGGCAATGACTTTGAAAATTGAGGCTAACGTTTTACTGCTCGATGAGCCTACCAATGATATAGATGTAAATACGTTAAGAGCCCTGGAAGAGGGCATCGAAAACTTCGCAGGTTGTGCGGTAGTTATTTCTCACGACAGGTGGTTCTTGGATCGTATTTGCACGCACATATTAGCGTTTGAAGGAGATGCAAATGTGTATTATTTTGAAGGAGGATACTCTGAATACGAAGAGAATAAGAGAAAACGTATGGGAGATCAGCCAACTAAATTTAGATATAGAAAATTGGTTAAGTAATTAATATTGTTTGAATTACTGATGACTGGGATTTTAAAACTGAACCAATGAAATAGTTGTGTAATCTGCTCTGCTGAGCTTGTGTAACGACTATTAATAAAATTAGTAATTATCAATTGGTAATTAGATTAATATGAAAGTATCTATCCCAAAGGGAATGAGAGATTTTTCGCCCCAAGTGATGGCGAAACGAAACTATATTTTTGACACGATTCGAAAATCGTTCCAATTGTATGGTTTTGAGCAGATAGAAACTCCAACCATGGAGAACCGAGAAACGTTAACGGGGAAGTATGGGGAGGAAGGAGATAGTTTGATATTTAATGTGTTACAAAGAGGAGATAAATTATCGAAGGCCTTAACGAATGCGGAATTGAAAGCTGCTGAAAAAGCCGATTTTGAAGATTTAAAATTTTTCAATAGAAATGTTGCCAATTTGGCTGACATGGCACTTCGTTACGACCTCACCGTCCCTTTTGCTCGTTACGTTGTGCAGCACCAAAACGACATTTCTTTTCCATTTAAGCGCTATCAAATTCAACCGGTTTGGAGAGCAGATCGACCTCAAAAAGGACGTTACCGTGAATTTTACCAGTGCGATGCAGATATCATAGGTTCCGATTCATTGTTGAATGAAATAGAATTGGTGAAGTTATTTGATGAGGTATTGAGCAACTTGGGATTAAAAAGCTTTACGATAAAATTGAACAACCGTAAAATTTTAAGCGGCATTGCAGAAGTAATTGGCAGATCAGAAATGATTGTTCCGATTACAGTTGCAATTGACAAGTTGGAGAAAATTGGGCTGGAAAAGGTGAATGAAGAGTTAACCCAAAGAGGCTTGTCTGACATGGAATTGAATAAAATTCAACCGCTCTTTAAAATTAAAGGGTCAAACGATGAGAAATTAGGTCAGTTAGCTGAATTTTTAAAAGATTCAGAAATTGGGTTAAAAGGAATCGAAGAAACAAGGTTTATTCTAAACACGGTTTATTCCACAGGCTTGAATAAGGCGAATTTAGAGGTCGATGTTACCTTAGCCCGAGGGTTAGATTATTACACTGGTGCTATTTTCGAAGTAGTGTCCAACGAAGTTAAAATGGGCAGTATTTGCGGCGGCGGCCGCTATGCTGATTTAACTGGAATATTTGGATTGCCTAACATGTCTGGTGTTGGAATTTCATTTGGTGCAGATCGTATTTACGATGTAATGGACGAATTGAAATTATTTCCGGAAAGCGCAAGGGTTGCAACACAGGTTTTATTCATCAACTTTGGATACAAGGAAGCAGCTTACTGCTTAAAAGTGCTGCAAGTGCTCAGGGGGAAGTGTATTCGAACAGAGTTGTACCCCGATGCTGCAAAAATGAAAAAACAAATGAAATATGCCAACGACAAAAGGATTCCGTTTGTGGTTATGGTAGGGGAAGATGAAATGAATTCAGGTCAACTGAGTGTAAAAAACATGGAAAACGGAGAGCAGAGCAAGGTTTCGGTAAGTGAACTAGTTAACTCACTGAGTCTCTAATTTTAAATTGTTGGTTTTTAATCTGAAGACAGGAGGAATTCGATTAAAAATTAACAACTAATAATTCAAAATATGAACCACCAAATCACATCAGAATTTTTAAGCTTAACCGACGTAAAACATATAGTTGACTCCCAATTAAAATTGGAATTAAGCCCAGAGTCTGCTCAAAAGATAAAGGCCTGTCGAGAATATCTAGACGCTAAAGTAAAACGAACTGGCGAACCGATTTATGGTATTAATACCGGTTTTGGTTCCCTGTGTGGAATGGCAATAGACAAGGACCAATTGGGCCAATTACAATGGAATTTAGTTACGTCGCATGCCTGTGGAATGGGCGATGAGGTGCCACAAGAAATTGTAAAACTGATGATTCTGTTAAAGATTCAAGGGATTTCTCAAGGCCACTCCGGTGTGCAACTGGCAACTGTTCAGCGGCTAATTGATTTTTACAACGAAGGGGTTTATCCTGTACTATACGAACAGGGTAGTCTTGGTGCGTCAGGAGATTTAGCGCCGTTGGCTCATTTGAGTTTACCCTTATTAGGTGAAGGCGAGGTTGATTTCAAAGGAGAGCGAATCTCAGGTGCAGCGTTAAACGAACTCATGGGGTGGGAGCCTATTCAATTGCAGTCTAAAGAAGGGTTGGCCTTGCTCAACGGAACACAATTTATGTCAGCCTATGCTACTAACTTATTGTTGAGGTTAAAGCATCTTTCAAGCTGGTGCGATTTATCAGCTGCAGCTTCAATTGATGCATTTGACGGGCGAGTGGAGCCCTTTGATGAGTTAGTTCATAAAGTTAGGCCTCATCAAGGTCAGTTAGATACGGCAAAAGCAATTTTAGAAAATTTAAAAGGAAGCGAAATTGTGCAGCGCCATAAAGACCATGTGCAAGACCCGTATTGCTTTCGATGTGTGCCTCAGGTTCATGGCGCATCAAAAGATGCAATACGCTATGCAAGTACCGTAGTTGAAACAGAAATTAACTCAGTGACGGATAATCCTACCATATTTATTGAAGAGGATAAAGTGATTTCCGCAGGAAATTTTCACGGGCAACCCTTGGCGCTAGTATTAGATTTTCTGGCCATTGCAACGGCCGAATTAGCTTCTATTTCTGAGCGACGAGTATATAAATTAGTTTCAGGAACTCGAGGATTACCTGCATTTCTGGTAAAAAATCCGGGTTTAAACTCTGGTTTTATGATTGCTCAGTATTCGGCAGCTTCTGCCGTTAGTCAGAATAAACAATTGGCAACTCCTGCATCAGTTGATTCTATTGATTCTTCAAACGGTCAAGAAGACCATGTAAGCATGGGAGCGAATGCTGCTACTAAGCTAAAGAGAGTAGTGGATAACCTCGAAAAAATTGTGGGAGTGGAGTGGTTTACTGCCTGTCAAGGCTTAGATTTTAGAACTGAGAAAAGCTCAACAAAAATAGAAGCGATGAAAGCCAAATTTAGAAAAGAGGTTGCTTTTATTGAAGAAGACGTGGTGATGTATCCACTCATGAAGCTGAGTAGGGAGTTTGTCGCAAATAATTAGGGTTCCAATAAAGAAGTGCCTTATCAGCTAAGAGAGATTTACCAATAAAAAATAGCACCTAGTACAAGCAACTTTAAATCTCTCACCATTTATTTATGAATTCAAAGTAGGTTAATTACCTTCAGAATATCGCCTTTGCCAATAGTATTGAACACATTAATTTTTTTTCAAACGAGAAGAATTAATGAGGTCCAAGTAAAGGGTATCATAGGAACATTACTAATTTACAAATCCTCAAAACTTAAATCAGAAAATCCGCCAGCTGGTTTCACTTCATCCGGTTTGCTCTCTTCAACGTTATCCCCGTTATTTTCCTGAGATTCTCTTTGCTCGTCTAGCTCTGTTCTAGTGAAAATTTCTATTCCTCCATTCAGTTCAGAAATCTTATCAAGAGTTCCTTGCAAATTCTCTTGGAAGCTTGCGAAGTCTTCAGGATATAAAAATAATTTGTGTTTTTCATAAAAAAATTTACCGTTTTCGCTGTTGAACCTTCTTTTGCTTTCCGTAATTGTTAAGTATAAGTCTTCTGATTTAGTAGACTTTACGTCAAAGAAATACGTTCTATTTCCGGCTCTTAGCGATTTCGAGTAAATATCATCGGTTCTTCGCTTTGAACCCTCGTGCTCATTATCCATCTTCAAGTGTAATTTTTTATTCTAAAGCTTTTGCTTTTTGTTCTTCTAACAAATCTAATAAAAAAATGTATAAAATGACAGTATTGCGATAGGTAAGGATTTATATGAATATAATGAGTTATTTAGGACTTTAGAATTTCTTGCGTGACACTTCTTAATCGACACCTAAGGGATTTTGTAAAACTAAAGCTTGACCGGTCCTTTGGTTTTCTAGACTATCCGATTGTTCTGTTTATTTTGGGTGCTCCACAATAGGCAGTCTATTGAATTTAAAAATTTAATAAATAGATAGCTATGTTGTATTTAGGCGTTAAGCTACCTTCTTTTCGTCTTCCAATAATTGCTTCTGATAGGTCGCAAAGTAAAGACCTTGGGCGACAATTAATTCCTCGTGAGTGCCTTGTTCGGCAATTTGCCCTTCATCCATTACTAAAATACGGTTGGCGTGCTTTACCGAAGAAATCCTATGGCTAATAATCATGGAAGTAGAATTCTTCATGAATTTTTTTAAGTTACTCAGTATTTCTTCCTCAGTTTCAGTATCTACTGCTGATAGGCAATCATCAAAAATTAAGATCTTCGGTTCATCGATAATTGCCCTGGCAATCGAAATACGCTGTTTCTGTCCTCCCGACAAGGTAACCCCCCTTTCTCCTAAGAGCGTCTCGTACCCGTTCTTAAAGGTTTTAATGTTTGAATGAATTGCTGCTTTCCGAGCGGCGTCCTCAACGCGTTCTTGAGGAATGTTTTGGTCGTGCAAACCGAAGGAGATATTACCTTTAATAGTAGTTGAAAATAGAAAAACTTCTTGCGGGACATAGCCAATTTCACTTCTCAAGTTGTTTAAATTAACTGACTTAATATTTCTACCATCAATTAGAATTTCTCCATCGGTAACGTCAAAAAGCCTGCAGACCAAATCGGCAATGGTAGATTTTCCTGAACCTGTTTTTCCAATAATCGCCAATGTCTCACCAGGTGAAATGTCAAAACTTACCTGCTGCACCGCCTTTGTCCCGGATTCGGGGTAGACAAAGGAAACGTTCTTAAACTCTATTTTCCCATTAATTGGTATGTCTGTGTCTGCGGTATTTTCAATGTCTGGTACCGTTTTTAAAAATTCATTAATCCGAGTCTGTGACGCTGCTGCTCTTTGCGCAATAGAGGTTACCCATCCCAAAGCTGTTACGGGCCATGTTAGCATATTTACATAAATAATAAATGCTGCAATATCTCCAATGGAAATGGCATTCTCCATTCCTCTCGTTTCAATTACTTTCAAGCTACCCATGTACACCGTTAATATAGTACTCAAGCCAATAAGCATCATCATTACCGGGAAAAAGAAGGCTTCTAATTTTACTAAATCCAAGTTCCGGTCTTTGTATTCTTCTGCCTCTTTTTTTAATACTTTATTCATGTACTTCTCTTTCACAAATGATTTTATGATTCTAATCCCCGAGAAACTTTCTTGCGAAAAAGTAGAAAGAAAGGACAGTTGACGCTGAGTAGCTTCACTTTTTTTATTGATTTTACTAGAAATAATGTAAATCAAAATAGACAATACGGGTAGTGGTGTTAAGGCATACAAGGTTAATTCTACACTTTTAGAAAGCATAACAGGAACCACCATTACAAAAAGTAGGATAAGGTTGAGTGTATACATAATCCCCGGCCCTAAGTACATTCTTACCCGACTAACATCTTCCGAAATACGGTTCATAATGTCACCTGTATTGTTCTTTTTGTAAAAGGACATGCTCAGTGCTTGGTAATGTTCATAAATTTCATTTTTTAGGTCGTATTCAATTAGCCGCGACATCACAATAATAGTTTGCCGCATAAAGAAAGTGAAAACTCCTTTCATCAATGCCATGAGTAGGACCAAGCCTGCAAATACAAGTATTTTCGTTTGAAGGGAGAGGCCTTCAATGTAGGGAGCTAGGAGCGTTTGTTTGTCTGCGTTTAGTTTTTGAGGAAGTTCTTCATCCCCCACAACTTGCTGTAACTCCTGCGAATTTGCAACTGCATCAATGGCCTCACTGACAATTTGTGGGGGATAAATTGCAAATACATTTGAAATGGCAATAAATACAATTCCCAAAACTAACCGGTATCGATATTTCCAAAGGTATTTGTTGAGGTATTGAAGTGATTTCATATGCGTTTTTAAGGCTTTCTAAACTTGATTTTTATAGGTACTTTTGCACTCCGAATTGCAAGGTTATGTGCCAGGCAAATTTAGGATAATCTATTTTGTTAAATCACTATAAATTGAAGGAATGAAAGATGTTTTAGTTAGAGAAGAACTAGCGGTTGACATGAATCCGGTTATTTCTAAAATGTTCAACACCGAACATGAACAAGTTGTTTTTTGCCAAGATAAATCTAGTGGTTTAAAGGCAATTATTGCAATTCATAACACGACCTTGGGCCCAGCTTTAGGTGGTACGAGAATGTGGAATTACAATAACGAAGTGGAAGCATTAAATGATGTTTTGCGTCTTTCGAGAGGAATGACTTTTAAAGCATCAATAAGTGGGTTAAATTTAGGTGGTGGAAAAGCGGTTATTATCGGAGACTCATACACTCAAAAATCTGAAGCGCTATTTAGAAGATTTGGAAAGTTTGTTGAAAGCTTAAGTGGTAAATACATTACTGCAGAAGATGTTGGTATTTCTCCAAAAGACATGGAATGGGTGAATATGGAAACCAAGCATGTAAGCGGATTGCCAAAATCATTAGGCGGGAGTGGAGATCCATCTCCTGTTACTGCATATGGGGTATATATGGGAATGAAAGCTGCAGCAAAGAAGCAATTTGGTTCTGATGCCCTTGGAGGTAAAAAAATTGTTGTTCAAGGAGTTGGCCATGTTGGTGAAACTTTGGTAAAGCATTTGTCTCAAGAGGGTGCTCTTGTCACCATCGCTGATATTAATGAAGAAAGAGTAGCACGAATCGCCAAAGAGTATGGTGCACGAGTGGTAGAAGGGGATTCTATTTACGATACAGATATGGATATTTATGCGCCGTGTGCCTTAGGAGCAACTTTGAATGACACCACCATTGAAAGATTAAAGTGCAGCGTTATAGCAGGTGCTGCAAATAATCAGTTACAGGATGAGATTGTGCATGGAAGAAGGTTAATGGAGAAAGGTATTTTGTACGCTCCGGATTTCTTAATCAATGCAGGTGGTTTAATTAACGTTTACCGAGAGGTTGTAGGAATCTCAGAGGAGCGAGCCATGGAACTTACGGAAAATATTTATCAAACAACAACGGATATATTTAACCGATCCAACGCTGAAGGATTGACACCACAAGAAGCAGCTATGGGAATAGCAAAAGACAGAATTGAAGCAATAGCAAAAATCAAAAGCGTACTCTAATCAATGCTAAATAGAAGAATACTTCGAGTTAAGGTTTTACAATCACTCTACGCTTATTTTCAATCGGAAGACACAGACTTAGTTAAAGCTGAGAAATCCTTGAAAATGAGTATTGAAAGAGTGTATGAACTATACCTTCATTATTTAATTTTACCGATGGAATTGGCAGATGCTGCCGAAGTTCAGATGGAAGAATCTAGGAACAAGGCTTTACCGACAGAAGAAGATAAAAATCCAAACCGAAAATTTGTAGATAGTTTTTTAGTTCATGCGTTGAGAGCTAATGCTGCACTGCAAAGAAAAGTGACAGACTACAAGGTTTCATGGAATGCCGATCCAGACTTGGTTAGAAAATTGTGGAAAAAAATAAAAGACAGTAAATTGTATTTAGATTTCTTGGAGGAAGAGGATAGCTCAGCTTCTCACAGAAAATTTGTTGAAAAAATATACAGTACTTTCATTTTAGATAACGATACTTTTTATTCACATTTCCAAGAGCGCAGTATTTTTTGGGATTTTGAAGACAGCGATTATAGCATCAATATGGCTATTCGCTATGTTGGTAAAATCAAGTCAGTTGAAAAATACAAGGCCTTACCGGAAATGTATAAAGATCCGGAGGAGGATGATCGATTCGTTAAGACGTTGTTCCGAAAATCGATTAATAACAATGCTGAAAATTCGAAATTGATTGCAAATAAGACGCAGAATTGGGAAGTAGAGAGAATTGCAGTTATGGATGTTTTATTGATGAAAATGGCCATTACAGAGTTCTTGAATTTCTCATCAATTCCTGTAAAAGTTACCATGAATGAGTACATCGAATTATCGAAACAATTTAGTACTCAAAAAAGTAAAATATTCATAAACGGTGTGTTAGATAAACTTTTAGCTGAATTTAAAAGAGAAGATAAAATTAAAAAGACCGGAAGAGGTTTAATGCAATAAAAAGTAATAAAATGAAAAGATTAGCAATAATTGCAACGTGTATTGCACTTGTAAGTGTAAGTGCTTGCAACAACGAAACAAAAGCAGATGACAAAGCGGTAGAAGTAACTACCGATTTAATCAACAACAACGCTACAGCAGAAGAAGGTGCTGTGGTAGATGAAGCAAACGCTCCACAGTTTGAATTTGAAGAAACAGTGATGCAATTTGGTGAAATTTCTCAAGGGGAGAAGGTGAAGAGAATGTTTAAATTTACAAATGTTGGAAAGTCTAATCTCATAATTTCAGATGCAAAAGGAAGTTGCGGGTGTACTGTTCCACTTTGGCCCAAAAACCCAATTGCTCCTGGAGAAGAAGCAGAAATTGAAGTAGTATTTAATAGCAATGGCAAATCAGGTCACGTAAAAAACACGGTAACTTTGGTAGCCAACACAGTTCCTAATATCATGATACTTGCCATTGAAGGCGATGTATTAGTACCAACCACAACAAAAACAGTACAGTAATGAATTTATTAAGCATATTTTTAATGTCACCAGGAGCAGGTGGCGGCAGTTACATGGATTTTCTTCCATTAATATTGATCGTAGTTGTTTTCTACTTTTTTATGATTCGTCCTCAATTAAAAAAGCAAAAAGAAACTAAAAAATTTAGAGAAGGTCTTGCAGAAGGAGACAAAGTGGTAACCATCGGTGGGATTCACGGTAGGATTTCAGGAATGAAAGAAAATACTGTCGTGTTAGAAATTGCAAACGACTTAAGAATTACAGTCGAGAAAGCAGCTGTTTCTTCTGACTTTGCAACTGATTCAGGTCTCTCAAAATCATCAAAATAAATACAAGGTTTAACTTTTGTATTTTCACGTAAAGTTAAAGTACTGTGAAAAATAAAATCAAAAACTTAATTTTTGATTCAAATAAAGGGAAGATCAAGCTCAATGAACGAGCTTCGATCTTCTTTTTTTGTTTGGTACTGGCCACCTTTTTTTGGTTTCTATCTTCACTTTCGAAGCAATACACTACCCATTTAACCATACCTATAGAATACACCTCCTTCAATAGAGACTTCATTTTAGTAGAAACACCTATTGATTATATTGAGATTCAGGTGTCAGGTAATGGCTTTGTATTACTAGGAGAACAGATGAGTTTGAATAGGAATAGCTTGAAGGTAAATTTGGGTGAAGCCATGAAATTGGGCAAGAATCGGTACGGTATACCCACCTCTAAATTAAAAAATAAGGTATACCAATATTTGGACAAAGATATTCGTTTTGAGAGAATTACCTCGGATTCTATTTTATTTAAGACTGACAAAAGAGTGGTTCGGAAACTGAAAGTTATTCCCGATGTGCAACTTACTTTTGAAAGCAGTTATAATTTAATGGGAGAAATAACGGTTAACCCTACTTCGGTCGAGGTTTCAGGACCACAAGGGAAATTAGATTCTTTACAGTTTATAACGACAGAAAAACTAATATATGACGCCGTCAATGATTCCTTAATCCTAACCTATGATTTTTCAACTGACGAACGCTTGGAATCGTTGGATATCGTTCCTGCACAAATCTCGATTTTAGTTCCGGTTGATAAGTTTACTGAGAAGTCTTTTGAAGTTCCAATTGGTTGGAATAACGATATTTCAATTCGAACTTTTCCGAATAAAGTAAAAGTAGTATTCTTAGTACCTCTTTCAAATTATGAGCAATTAACGGAGCAAGAAATTGCTGCTAAAGTCAACTTGGAGGAGGGATTTCTGGATAAGAAGAAATTGAAAGTTAACATTGAGGGAGTGCCTGACTTTGCTAAGCTGCTGCGGATAGAGCCTGAAAAAGTTGAGTTTATTATAAAAAAATAGCGTATGCTGAAAGTAGGAATAACAGGTGGAATTGGTAGTGGGAAATCCACGATATGTAATGTTCTTAAAAACTTAGGAGTTCCTATTTTTAGTTCCGATGATGTAGGAAAGCAACTTTTGAATAATGATGACAACCTTAAAAGGCTCATCAAAAAAACATTTGACAGTGATATGTTTACTTCAACAGGAAGTTTAGATCGTGAACGAATGGCAAAATTGGTATTCAATAATCCAGATGAATTAAAGAAGCTCAACGAATTAGTTCACCCTAGGGTGAAAGCAGAATTTGATAGTTGGTGCAAAAAGAATGAGAAAAGGCCATATGTGGTAAAAGAGGCCGCCATATTGTTTGAAACTGGACAGCACAAGGAATTGGACAAAATGGTAACTGTGTTTTGCCCAAAAGAGGAACGCATTCAACGAATATTAAAACGGGACGATACCACTCAAGGATCAATTGAAAAGCGAATGATCCATCAGTTCTCAGATGCTGAACGAAATGCCTTAGCGGATTACATTATATTAAATGATGGTAAGGAGGATCTACTTCCTCAAGTGATGGAGTTACACGAACTGCTTTTAAACGAATACACCAAGCACAAGGCTATTTTTTAATCGACTAACTGTCCTACTCCCTGTCTAATTATTTCAGGATAACCGTTTGTTAAATCAACCACAGTGGAAGCCTCGTTTTTACCAAACCCACCGTCGATCACTAGATCTACTTGGTCTTGATATTTCTCATAAATTAATTCAGGATCAGTAGAATACTCTAGAACTTCATCATCATCATGAACGGAGGTAGAGATGATTGGATTACCAAAATTCTCGACAATTGATCTGCAAATCGCATTGTCTGGAATTCGAATTCCAAGGGTGCGTTTCTTGTTTTTAAATAGTTTAGGAATGCTATTATTAGCTTCTAAAATAAAGGTGAAAGCTCCAGGTAAATTACGTTTTAACAATTTAAATGTAGCTGAATCAAACTGCTTGGTGTACTCTGAAATGTGACTGAGGTCATAAAATACAAAAGAGAAATCTGCTTTTTCAACCTTAATTCCTTTTATTTTTGCAACTCTTTCAATTGCAGAACGGTTATTTATATCGCAACCAATGGCGTAAATAGTATCTGTTGGATAAATAATAACGCCCCCGGCTTGAAGGCATTCTGAAATGCGCTTCAAGTCTTTTGGGTTCGTATTATTATCGTAAAGCTTCAGTAGCATTTACTTGTTTGTTTTTGCGTGATCCTCTAAAAATTTTGCTAATCCGAGGTCTGTTAATGGATGATTTAATAAGGCTGTAATGGCACTTAACGGACCAGTCATAACATCTGCTCCAATTTTAGCACAGTCAATAATGTGCATTGGATGACGAATTGACGCCGCTAAAATTTCTGTTTCGTAGAAATAATTGTCATAAATAGTTCTAATTTCATCGATAAGGTTTAACCCGTCAGTCGATACATCGTCTAAGCGACCGATAAAAGGAGAAACATAAGTTGCTCCCGCCTTTGCAGCTAACAACGCTTGTCCTGCGCTAAAAATTAAGGTGCAATTGGTTCTAATACCTTTTGAAGTAAAGTACTTAATTGCTTTAACGCCTTCTTTTATCATCGGCACTTTTACAACAATTTGCTCGTGCAGAGCAGCTAACGCTTCTCCTTCTCTCACCATTCCTTCAAAGTCAGTTGAGATAACTTCCGCACTCACATCTCCATCAACGATGTTGCAAATGTCGATGTAATGTTGTTTTACCTTTTCGTCACCGCTGATGCCTTCTTTTGCCATTAATGAAGGGTTGGTAGTTACACCATCTAGAATACCCATGTCTTGTGCTTCTCTAATTTGTTCTAGGTTGGCAGTGTCAATAAAAAATTTCATTCAAATGTTATTTTAGTTTGTGCGAAGTTAAATAGGGAGGAAGGTACTTGCAAATAAAGATTTGAACAAAATAGCACCTGTTGACGAAGGAATGGCTAAGAAAAATAAAGGCACAAAAAATGGGTAAGCTACTTACATCGCACCGCTACAACTACCTACCCTTGCTGCCTTCCGACCCTGGGGGATTTAATAGGAGCTGGTCGTATAAGACTTACCCAAGGCAAAGGTAACAATTTGTTTAACTCAATGCATAAATAGTTCTAAATAAAATCAAGCATAACCCTTAGTTTTTCTATCTTTGTTTGAAACCAATAAAGTAAGAGCATGTCAGATACAACGAATAGTAATGCAAATGAACAGCAGCCTTCAAAAATGAAGAGCGCTTTGAATTATGGAGCAATTTTCGGGCTGGTACTTCTAGTTGTTGATCTTTCTAGTTTTATACTAGAACTTTTAGAAAATGAAGTTTTTAAATATTTATCCTGGGGGCTTATTATTGGGGGTGTTGTATTTGGAATTAAGAAACACAGAGATAACATTTTGAATGGATTTATTACATACGGTGGAGCTTTGGGTTACGGCGTATTACTTAGCTTTTTTGCTTCAATAATTTCCAGTTTTGTTATCTATTTGTATTTGAAATTTATAGATGATTCTATTTTGGCAATTTTGGTAGAACGTGCAGAAATAGAAATGATTGAACAAGGTCAGCCAGACCAAGCTCTGGAGATGGGCATGAAAATTGTGGAGGTAATATATTCCCCTATGGGTATGTTCGTTTTTGGAATATTTACAACTACTCTTATGGGTTTTATTGTTTCTCTTATTGCTGCTGCATTTTTGAAGAACGATCCTGATTCATTTGAAAACGCATAAGACAAACTACTGCCTTGAAAAAAGACATTTCCATAGTAATTCCGCTTCTAAATGAAGAGGAATCCATTTCTGAATTAAACGATTGGATTAAAAAAGTGATGACGGAACATAAGTTCAGTTATGAAGTACTTTTTATAGACGATGGGAGTACCGATGGTTCGTGGGCAATTATTGAAGAACTCCATCAAAAAGACGATTCGGTAAAAGGAATCAAATTTCGAAGAAATAACGGAAAATCTGCAGCCTTAAACGTGGGTTTTGAGGCAACTCAAGGGGAAGTTGTTTTTACCATGGATGCAGATTTACAGGATAGTCCAGAGGAGTTGCCTGAGATGTACAAAATGATCGTGGAACAGAATCTCCACATTGTCTCAGGTTGGAAGAAAAAACGATACGATCCACTTTCTAAGACGATACCGACAAAGTTGTTTAACTGGGCAACTCGGAAAATGACAGGTATCCAACTGAATGATTTTAACTGTGGTTTAAAAGCTTACCACAGTGAAGTAGTTAAAAATATTGAAGTTTACGGTGAAATGCACCGCTATATTCCAGCAATAGCAAAATGGGCAGGTTTTACTAGAATTGCTGAAAAAGAAGTCTCGCACCAGGAGAGAAAATACGGGGTTACAAAGTTTGGATTGGAGCGGTTTATCAACGGATTTTTAGATTTGTTATCCATTAATTTTGTTGGAAAATTTGGAAAGCGACCAATGCACTTTTTTGGAACCGTTGGAACGTTGATGTTTTTCATAGGCTTTGTAATGGTGATTTACGTATTAGGTGAAAAGATATATTATTTGTATGAAGGCGTGAAGGTTCCTTTAGTAACTGACAAACCACATTTTTACGTGGCACTTACTTCTATGGTAATAGGGGTGCAAATGTTTTTAGCAGGGTTTTTAGGAGAGCTTATTTCAAGAAATTCTCCGAATAGGAATAATTATAAAATAGAAGCGGAGCTTGGATAATCAACCGAAAAAGGTCATTATTCTTGGAACCGCATGGCCATTTAGAGGCGGCTTAGCGGCTTACAATGAGCGCTTAGCAAATGAGCTAGAAAGTAGGGGTATTACAACCGAAATTATCACATTCACCGTACAATACCCAGCTATTCTGTTTCCCGGGAAAACGCAGTTTTCCGAAGAACCATCAACGTTTACCAACATCAAGAGGAAATTAAGCAGTGTTAATCCAATTACTTGGTGGACAACGGCAAAATATATTAATTCTCAACAACCCGATTTGGTTATTACCCGATATTGGATACCCTTTATGGGACCTTGTTTAGGTTCTGTTGTTCGCCTACTGAATAAAAAGATTAAGGTGATTTGTTTGTTAGACAACGTCATTCCGCATGAAAAGCGCATTGGAGATGTCATTTTTACAAAGTATTTTGTAAAACCGATTCAGAAATATATTGCCATGAGCCAGACGGTAATGGATGATTTGTATTCTTTTAAAAAAGAGGGAAATTGCATTTTAAACCCCCATCCGGTTTTTGACAATTTTGGAAAAAAAATAAATCAAGAGAAAGCAAAGACCGAATTGGGTTTGGATAAAAAGGACGGTTACGTGTTGTTTTTTGGGTTTATTCGCAAATACAAAGGACTAGATTTGGCGATACGAGCTTTTGCAGAGTGGAAAGATCAACTGCCGAATAAAAAGCTATTGATTGCCGGGGAATTCTATGGTGACGCTGAGTTTTATTACGCAATAGCGGAAGAGTTGGGAATTAAAGAAGATATAATTTGGCACACGGACTTTATTCCCGATAGTAAAGTCAAATATTATTTTTCTGCTTGCGATGTGGTATTGCAACCTTATTATTCAGCAACTCAAAGCGGAGTAACTCAAATTGCGTATCAATTTGAGGTGCCAATGATTGTCACGAAAGTTGGTGGCTTACCTGAATTAGTGGAACATGGGAAAACAGGCTATTTGGTAGACCAAGACCCTTCGGACATAGCCAAACATATTTTTGAATTCTATGAGAAAGGCAGAGCAGCTTTCGATGACGACATGCAAAAAGCCAAAGAACAATTCTCTTGGAAATATTTGGTCAATAATTTTATTAAGCTTTATCGAGAAAGTTAATACTTTTGAAAAATGAACAGCAAGAAGGAATTAATACGTGAAACCATAGCAGCATCTATTGCCACCAAGCAGTTGTTGTTGAGCTCAGAGGAATTGCTATCTCAAATCGAGACATTTGCAGCTACTTTAGTAGATTGTTTTAAAAACGATGGAAAGGTTTTCTTTTGTGGGAATGGCGGATCGGCAGCCGATGCTCAGCATATTTCAGCTGAGCTAACTGGACGATTTTACTTGGATAGAAAACCGCTGTACTCGGAAGCTTTTCACGTGAACTCTTCATACATGACTGCTGTTGCAAACGATTATGGATACGATAAAGTTTACAGTAGAATGGCGGAGGCTTGTTGCAGGAAAGGGGATGTGTTAGTGGGAATCTCTACAAGTGGAAATAGCAAAAATATACTTGAAGCACTTAAGGTGGCAAAACAGCAAGGAGCAATAACTATTGGAATGACGGGAGAATCAGGTGGTGAAATGGCCGAATTAGTAGATATTCTAATTAATGTTCCTTCAAAAGATACCCCAAGAATTCAAGAAAGCCACATTTTAGTGGGTCACATTGTGTGCGATATAACTGAAAAAATGCTTTTTGGTGAATAAGCTAGCTCCCTTAAAACTTGATGCCTCCTGGTCTCTATTTTTGGATCGGGATGGGGTGATTAACAAGAAATTGGACAAGGATTACGTTAAAACAATTGAGGAGTTTGTTTTTATCGACGGTGCTCAAAAGGCCATTCAAAAATTTAGTAAAATTTTTGGAAGGTTACTGCTGGTTACAAATCAGCAAGGAATTGGGAAAGGCATTATGACGCATGAGGCGTTGAAAGTCGTTCACAACTTCATGGAAGCGGAGTTGAAACCATTTGATGCAGGCTTTGACGCCTTGTACTACTGCCCCAACTTGGCAGCTGAAAATACAGCTTGCAGAAAGCCAAACATTGGAATGGCAGTGCAAGCAAAAAAAGATTTTCCCGCTATAAATTTTGAGAAGTCAATTTTAATAGGAGATTCCGTTACGGATATTCAAATGGGAAAAAGGGCAGGGATGAAAACTGTTTTTATACATTCGGAATTAATGAACCCTGAAAATGCAGATTGGGTAGTGCAGAGTTTAGCCGAATTTGCGGCACTGTTAGAAGATGGTGAGGTAATCTTTTAGTAATCGTTGGTATTCTTCAGTGTACAAGTGTCTCTCCATTTCAATTGTTAATTCAGTTTCTTCAAGGGTTGATTTCTTGCAGTTAAATTCAACCAAAAGCCTTTTTACCTCAGTATTTTGATTGCCCTTCACGGTGCAAATTCTACTCGGTAGAAGATGAAATGTTTTAGCAACCTTCAATAGTTCATCTTTTCTGTTCCACGGATAGATGAGGCAAAATCGACCATTTTTGGACAATAGCTTGCTCGTAGCGGTGAATAATTCCGTTAAGCTCAATTCTTGTTCGCTTCTTGCCGTGCTGCGCTGAGTCGTTTCTTTTTGAATGGAGTAGAAGGGGGGATTGCTGACAATTAAATCAAATGTGTTCCATTCTTTTGCTTCGGTAAATTGCTGTAAAGAGATGTGCTGAGCAGTGAGCCTTTTGTTCCAAGGTGAATTTATGAAGTTTTCGGCACTTTGTTTTGCAGCATCACAATCTATCTCAATGGCGGTAATTTTTGCAAGGGAACGCTGAGCTAGCATTAAGCTAATAACCCCTGTCCCACTTCCAATGTCAAGAATTGTATTGGCGTTTGCACAAGTAGTCCATGCACCAAGAAGAACCCCGTCGGTGCCTACTTTTAAGGCGCAACGATCGTGGTGAATGGTAAATTGTTTGAAATGAAACGGCTTAGGCTTCAAGGTACAAGTCAATTAATCCATCTGGGCAAACCACATGAATTTCTTTTGCTTTTTTGTCCACCTTTGAGATGGTTTCGTCGGAAATTGGTATTAGAATTTCTTTGTCTCCCACCGGAATAGAAAATAAATTAGAAGTAGAATATTCAAGTACTTTTTCTACTTTTCCCAATTCGCCCCTTTCCTTATCGATGATTGTGAAACCGATTATTTCGTGAAAGTAAAATTGACTGTCATTGAGTTGTGGCAAATTCTCTTCCAATAGATAGAGAGATGTTCCAACAAGACTTTTAGCAGTTACAGGGTCATCAACTCCTTCAAATTTACAGCGTAATAAATCATTGTTCTGGATTTCAGCTTTTTCTAAAAAGTACGGGACAAGTTGTTTATCCTTCGGACTAATCTGCACTAAAACAGCATTTAATCCGTGATACGAAGAAGGGGAATCAACATCCAGCTTGAATGCTAATTCCCCTTTGGTTCCTATTGTTTTAGAAATATATCCTAAATAAAAGCATTCATCGATTTTCATCAAATGAGACTATTATTAAGCTTCTTTTGTTTCTTCTGCAGCAGCGTCGTCGCCTTTTACTGCGTCTGCAACAGCTTCTACAGCGTCACTAACAGCCTCTACGGCGCCTTCTGCTACTTCTTCTACGGCATCAACTACTTCCCCTGCCAAGTCAGCAGTTTTAGCAGCAACGATAGCAGCTCTTTTAGCGTTAGCTTCAGTTTCAGCAGCTAATGCTTTTTTAGCAACAGCATCTAAGTCCGATTTTAACTTATCTTTCTTAGAGTTAACTTTTGTTTCTTTCTCCTCAGACCAAGCAGCAAACTTTTTGTCAGCTTCTTCTTGAGTGAAAGCACCCTTTACTACTCCTTTGTCCAAGTGATTTTTAAAGATCACTCCTTTGTAAGACAATAAGGCTCTAACTGTATCAGTTGGTTGAGCTCCTTTTTTCATCCAGTTAAGTGCACCATCGAAATCGATTTCAATAGTTGCTGGATTGGTGTTCGGGTTGTACGTACCTAATTTTTCAATAAATTTCCCATCTCGTGGGGCACGACTATCCGCGATCACAACATGATAAAAAGGATATCTTTTCTTACCATGTCTCTGTAATCTAATCTTTGTAGGCATTTTACGTTGTTGTTAATTATAAATAAATTTTAAGCCTGCAAATGTATGACATTTATCTTTGAAAAGAAAGCGTTAGAGTTGGAAGATGTTTATCGATAATAAACTGATTTTAAATGTCCTAAATAGCTTTGGCGGTTATGCACACAAAGTTATCGAATCAAATCGTAGAAATCTCGCCTTCTATTTAGTTTTAAGTCTTGCAGAACTGCAGACTTAACGTTCAATGTAATGTTATAGCTTTGTCTCGGCCCAAATGGAATCCAATTTACAGCTAACTGCCAACAATGTAAATCTCTATTTATATTTAACGAGGTATAACTGAAATCGTTATTTGTGAAATCCCAACCAGAAGTAGCGCCAATTTTCCAATTTTCGGTTAAACTTAAATCTCCATTAAAGTTAAGCGTTTGCGTGACTTTACTCGTTTGGGTTGGCTTTGAATATCTAATGTTATAACTAACGTTCAGCGCCCAAGGTATGCTAAAATCGATGTATTGATCTATGTTGGCGTTAATCTGCTCTAATTCATCGTCTGTTGCGTACTTGCTTTTCTTGGGTTCGTTGGTTGGCTTCTTCCCGTCTTTTCCTTTTCCTGTCAATCTAAAGTTAAAGGCAACACTTGCATTGGTGAGTCGCAGCCATTCATCTTGCGTTTCTTTGGCACTTTGATTCACTCTTCGTCGTATTCCCAAAGAATCAGTAACAAAACCATAAGGGTCTAGAGTTCCGTTGAACTGAAAGCTAAGAAATTTTCCAATTCGTGTTCTACCGTTGGCATTAATCGGAGCCCATTTTAACGAGTCAGCATTGAGGTCATAACTCGATGATAACCCAAAGTTTTCTAGCAATTTAATTTTTTTCAACCCGGTGCTGTCTTTGTCTGTTCTAACTTTCATTTCAAGATTGTTCAACAAACCAAAGCCAACTCTGCCGCTTCTAGTTCTGCTCGGAGTACCATAAATACTACCCTCAAATATTGAATACTTATTCACCACACCTACTGTATCGGTATAGCGTTGAATTCCATCTGATATTTCAGGTTGAAAGTTGAACGAGACGGATGGTGTCATGACATGCCGAATAGCGGCTATTTTACCCTTTCTGTATTGATACAAGCTGTAAAGCTTAGTATTTAATGAGGCATTAAAACTTGCCGCAGCGGCTCTTTCAAAACCGGTTACTGTATCTGTAACCACCGTTCCTTCTTCATTTACCGACTTTCTGATTGAATTTAGAATCCAAGTTTCGCTTAAACTAACAGAAGGGCTGACGGTGGCATGTTTCAATAATTTAAAGGAGGTAGATAATGGGATGCTGTGACGAATTCCATTTTTAAAATCTTGGGTTAAATCGCCAAATTCAGATAACCTCAGTCTGTTTTCTTTTACTGTCAATCTGTTTGTCGCTTCCGAACGAAGACTCAATCCAAAGTTCTTATAAATGCTCCGCCACCATTCATTGCCCATTTTACCAATGTTTTTGAATGGGAACTGTCTTGAAAAGTTAAATGAAACATCCGGTAAATTAATGTTGAACTGTTCCGATTGAGTGTTCTGACTGTGGCGCGCACTTAAGGTTAAGTTAAAAGGTTTTGTCGGAAAAGAATTGGTGTAGCTGATGGAAGATTGAAACGTGTTTGTTAAGTAGTCGTTTGAGAAACTGTTTATGTTGTTTCTAAAGTTGCTGCTACTTCCGAGGTTTACATTCGCTGAGAACCGACTTCCTGGTTTAGCTTTTGAGTCTTGTGCATGACTCCAACGTATAAACATGTTGTTGATTTCTTGGTAACTAGGCAACTCTTCAAAGCCTTCTTTTCGCTTGTTATACGAAATGTTCACATTGCCATTGTACTTGTATCGTTTTTTGTAACGTGAAGAGAGCGCTCCTCCCCAGCTTCCTAAAGAATAAATATCTCCTGTAATTGTTGCATCAAAGTTTTCGCTGATTCCCCAATAAAACCCACCGTTCCTTAAAAAGAATCCCAACGCTCTAGAATCACCGTAAGTTGGAATTACAATCCCCGATGAACGACCTTTTTTATTGGGAAAAAAGCCAAAAGGTAAGCCAAGAGGTGTTGGGATATTATCTATTTTTAAAACGGTAGGGCCTGTAATAATCTTATCTCCCGGAATAATTTTAAGTTTTGTGGTGGCTAATGAGAAGTGTGGTTCATCCAAATTACAGGTAGTATAGGAGCCATTTTTAATATACATAACAGCTGTGCCGCTCTTTTTTACTTCGGTGCCTTGTATAAATCCTTCGCCTTCTTGTGTTCTTACAGACGAGATTTTCCCCTTCTTTGTTTCAAAATTATAGGTCATTTTTCCGGTCTCGTATTCTTGAGCTCCTTCCTTGAAAATGGGCAAACCTGCCATCTCTCCTGTCGAGTCCAGTCTTCCGTCGGCAAATACAGTATTGTTTTTTAAGTCCAATTCTATGTAATCTGCATTCAGTTGAATGTCTTCATAAATAACTTGTGCAGCGCCGTATAAATATACTTTTTCGGTTAGCATATCAATTTTAATGGAATCTAATGCTTCGTAATCAACTCTCGACTCAATAGCATCTTTTGAAAGAGTGGTATCAATTTTGGAGGTGGGTATAAGAATTGCACTGTCTTGGCGTTCTATAGAATTTAAAAGAGTGGTGTCAGAACCTGCATAAAATTTATGTTTAGCCACATTATCGTTCGACTGCGCAAAACCCTCAGAAAGTGCTATAACAGTTATTAACACCATTAAGATGAAAACCCGAGAAAGGAGTGAAATAGAGCGCAACCTTATAATGCTATTTTTGTGTAGAACACTACTGTCAAAATCAATGCCAAAGCTAACTAAATTATTTAAAATTGTCTTTTGCAACCCTATGAAGTTAAGAACGAATTTATTTCTGTTATTACTTGGAATTTCGGTTATTCAAGTTGCTCATGGCCAAGCGAAAGATGATTTTTTTGGTAAGTTACGCACAGTGGTGATTGATGCTGGACATGGAGGTAAAGACAAAGGTTGTCTGGGTTCTAAGAGCTATGAGAAAGATGTAGCCTTGGCAATTGCTCTTCAGCTAGGGGTCTATTTAGAAGAAACTTTTCCTGATTTAAATGTAATTTATACCAGAAAAACGGATGTGTTTGTTGAATTACAGGATAGAGCAAGTATCGCTAACAAGGCAAAAGCAGACCTTTTTATTTGTATTCATGCAAATGCTGGCGGTTCTTCAGCTTATGGTACGGAAACTTTTGTAATGGGTGATGCCAAGTCGGAGTCCAATATGAAGGCAGCTCAACGAGAGAACTCTGTTATTTTGATGGAGGATAATTATGCTACAAAATATGGGGATTTTGACCCGAATTCTCCAGCATCCTATATTATCTTCACATTTTCCTCAAAAGCGCATCAAGCTCAAAGTATCTCTTTTGCTGAGAAAATTCAGGCGCAGTTCAGAGAGAGAGTGGCGCGAAAAGATAGAGGCGTAAAAACTGCCGGCTTTCTTGTATTACATCAAACTACCATGCCTAGTGTGTTAATAGAGACCGGGTTTCTAACCAACAAAAACGAAGAGCGATTTTTAACATCAAAAGAAGGTCAGGATTATTTAGCTTCGGCTATTTATAGAGCTTTTAAGGAGTACAAACAAGAAGTTGAATCTGTCTCGCAATCTATTATTGACGATAGTATTGAGCAAGATGCGGAATCGCTTGCACCAAAGAAAGAGGAGAAAAAAAATCCAGCAGGTCAAAAAGCTTCAGAGAAGTCGGTAACAGAAATAAATAAAGAAAATCAGATCGAAAGCAAACTTGAAGATGGATTGATGTTCAAAGTTCAAATTGCGACTTCTACCAATAAAGTAGAGACTACTCCTGAGAACTTCAAAGGCTTGCAAGAAGTTAGTTTTTATGAGGCAGGAGGATTGTTTCGCTATACTTACGGGGCTGAAAAAACGTGGGAAGCAGCAAATCAAATACAGAAAAAAGTTAAAGAAAGTGGTTATGAAGACTCCTTTATAGTAGCATTTCATAATGGGAAAAGGATTGCGGTAGGAGAGGCAGTGAAACTTTTGAAGGAAGATAAATAATTACATTAGCAGAATGAAAATAAGTAAAGAAGTAAAAATAGGTGGAGTAATGTTGCTCTGCATCTTCCTTGCTATTTGGGGTGCGAATTACCTGAAAGGGAAAAACATTTTTGATAAAAGTCTAAAACTATATGCCGTTTATGACAATGTTGGAGGGCTTTCAAGAACCAATCCAGTAATGTTTAATGGGAATAAAGTTGGTCAGGTAGAGAGCGTTGACTTTTCTAAGGACTATACAGGTCAGTTAATTGTTCAGTTTTCTATTACAGAATTGTTTATCAGAATTCCTAGTGATTCAAGAGCTGCAATATTTAGTGATGGATTTCTAGGAGGAAAGGCAATCAACATAGAACTAGGAGAAAGTACAGTGATGGTTAAAGATTTAGATACTCTTGTATCATCTATCGAAGCTTCTCTTCAAGACGCCGTTAACCAGCAAATAGCGCCACTGAAAAATAAGGCTGAAGATTTAATCGGTTCTATTGATTCAGCGATTACGACGGTGAAATCTATTTTTAATACCAAGGCACAGGCAGATATTGGCTCGAGTATTACAAATATAAAGCAGTCTCTAGAGGTTTTTAAAAGAACGATGGAGGATGCTGATGCGATGGTAAATGAGAATCGCCAGAGCCTTAGTAGAATCTTTTCAAATGTTGAATCAATCACCCGGAATTTTGAAAAGAACAATAAGAAATTGGATGAAACACTGACTAATTTGAAAATGATCAGTGATTCCTTAGCAGGAGCGAACCTACAACAAACGGTTAATAATGCTTCAATAGCAATGCAAGAAGTGGCGGAGTTAATGCAGAAAGTGAACAATGGTGAAGGCTCGTTAGGCGCATTAATGAATAACGATACCTTGTATCAGAATTTAGAAGCGGCAGCTTATGATCTAGATCAGTTGATGTTAGACATGAGATTAAATCCTGAACGTTACGTTCACTTTTCAATCTTTGGCAGAAAAGATAAGGGTGCCAAGAAGGGGCAGTAAGCTTTAATTCATAACTTTACTTTTATGGGTTTAGAAAATATTTTATTTATTGTTGCATTTGCTGCAGCGGTGTTTTTGTTCTCCAAAAACTTAAAGGCGATTATTCGAAACATTAACTTGGGACGAGATATAGACCTTTCCGATAACAAAGCTGAACGTTGGAAAAAAATGCTGCTAGTTGCTGTTGGGCAATCTAAAATGGTAGTGAAGCCAGTTTCCGGTTTAATGCACATTATAGTGTATGCAGGGTTTGTTATTATCAACATTGAGGTGCTAGAGATTATCATTGATGGAATCTTAGGCACTCATCGAATTTTTGCTGCTCCCTTGGGCAGCTTTTATAATTTTTTAATCGGGTCTTTCGAAATTTTAGCACTACTTGTCTTGGTAGCCATTACTGTATTTTTTGTAAGAAGGAATTTTATGACCATCAAGCGTTTCGGGATGAAAGAAATGCTGGGTTGGCCAAAAACTGATGCAAACATTATTTTAATTGTTGAAGTTCTGTTAATGGGAGCTTTTCTTAGTATGAATGCTGCCGATCAAATTTTGCAAGCACGAGGAGTAGAACATTATGCCGTAGCGGGTTCTTATCCTGTAAGCCAATTTTTGGTTCCAACGTTGGAGGGGTTTTCAAATGGAACATTAGTTTTACTCGAGAGAGGTACTTGGTGGTTTCATATTCTCGGAATATTAACGTTCTTGAACTACTTGCCATATTCAAAACACTTTCACATCATGTTGGCTTTCCCTTCCGTTTTTTATTCTAGCCTAAAACCTAAAGGAGAATTCGATAACATGGACTCTGTGAAAAAAGAAGTGGCATTGATGTTTGATCCTGATGCTGATCCGTATGCTGCCCCTGCAGAACCAGAAGGACCGATTGAACGATTTGGAGCTAAAGATGTGACTGATTTAAATTGGAAGCAATTAATGGACTCTTATTCATGCACTGAATGTGGAAGATGTTCCGAACAATGTCCTGCCAGTCAAACTGGGAAGTTACTGTCTCCTCGAAAGATAATGATGGACACGCGGGACCGTGTGGAGGAAGTTGGGAAGAACATAGACAAGAAGGGCAAAGAGTTTTCCGATGGAAAATCGTTGCTCGGAGACTATATTACAGAGGAAGAGTTGTGGGCATGCACAACTTGTAATGCTTGTGTTGATGCCTGTCCTATAGAATTAGATCCGCTTTCAATAATAATGGACATGCGGAGAAGTTTAGTCATGGAAGAATCCAAAATCCCTTCAGAATTGGCAGGAATGATTACAAATATTGAGAATAATGGTGCTCCTTGGCAGTTTTCTCAAACAGATAGAGCAAATTGGATAAATGAAGAATAACAAAGAGTTGAAACTCAAAACAGTTGAGCAAGACGGACATTTAATAAGTCCCGTCTTGGCAGATGATCGCAAAAATTATTTGGTTGATATTGACGGAACAATATGTGACGATATTCCAAATGAGGAGCCAGGAAGAATGGCTACTGCGGAGTTGTATCCTGATGCTCTGGAAACAACCAACAAGTGGTTTGATGAGGGGCATGTAATTACTTATTTTACATCCCGAACAGAAGAACATAGGGCGGTAACAGAAAAGTGGCTCAACAAAAATGGATTTAGATATCATGCCCTCTTGATGGGCAAACCACGGGGAGGCAACTATCATTGGATAGACAACCATTTAGTAAAGGCAACTAGATTTAACGGAAAATTTACAGATTTAGTAAAAAAAGAGAAAACGATTGAAGTATTTGAAAGATAAAAAATTATGGGTAATACGTTAAACGTAAATACAATGGCCGATTTAATGGCCAAAGGAGAAAAGCCAGAAGTTTTATTTTGGGTAGGTTGTGCTGGGAGTTTCGATGATCGAGCGAAAAAGATTACACGGGCTTTTGTTAAAATATTAAACAGTGTTGGAGTAAATTTTGCAATTCTTGGAACCGAAGAAAGTTGTACTGGAGATCCTGCAAAACGGGCGGGGAATGAGTTTTTGTTCCAGATGCAAGCAATGACTAATATTCAGGTTCTAAATAATTACGAAGTCAAGAAGATTGTGACCACCTGCCCGCATTGTTTTAACACCTTAAAAAATGAGTACCCGGGTTTAGGTGGAGACTATGAGGTGATGCATCATTCTCAATTTCTGCAGAAGTTGATGGAAGAAGGCAAGCTGAAAATTGAAGGTGGCCAGTTTAAAGGGAAGAAAATTTCATTTCACGACCCGTGTTATTTGGGAAGAGGAAATGGAGAATACGAAGCTCCAAGGGCTTTACTAGAGCAGTTGGATGCTGAGTTAGTGGAATTGAAAAGATGCAAGTCTAAGGGACTTTGCTGTGGAGCAGGAGGTGCTCAAATGTTTAAAGAAGCGGAGCCAGGAACCAAAGAAGTGAACATTGAACGAATGGAAGATGTGGTGGAAGCTAGTCCGAACATTGTAGCTGTAGGCTGTCCATTTTGTATGACCATGATGACCGATGGAGTGAAAAACAAAGAAAAAGAAGCTACCTTAAAAGTATATGATTTGGCAGAGTTGATAGCTGAGGGGAATGGTCTTTAAAGAATTGCAAATTTCTGAATTGCGAAAAGGGGAAGTATAAGCTTCCCTTTTTTTGTATCCAATATTTTTGCTTTTGAAGCAAACTTCATTCCTTACCTTTGAAAAAAATCAGGTATGAATTATAAAGATTTAGCAGATCACAGCAGAGTTTGGATTTACCAAGCCGATAGGCAATTGAGCGATAATGAAGCAGCAGAGATCCAGCTTCATGGAGAACAGTTTATTGCGCAATGGGCGGCTCATGGGTCTGATTTACAAGCCGCTTTCAACGTATTTTATAATCGATTTCTAATTCTTTTTGCAGATGAATCCCAGGTTAAAGCCTCAGGCTGTTCGATTGATTCTTCAGTTCGGTTCATAAAAAAAATTGAAAAAGAGTACCAGCTAGACTTGTTTGACCGGTTGAATTTGACCTATAGAAAGGGAGGAGAGATTAACCTCATACGAATGGTTGATTTTCAAACTGCGGTAGATAAAGGTCAATTAAATCAAGAAACAACTGTATTTAATAATTTAGTAGAAACGAAAGGTGAATTTGAGAATAAATGGGAAGTTCCGGTGAGGGAGAGTTGGCACAAGGGGCTGGTGTAGGAAATGCCTAAAAGGGTATAATTTGGAAATGTCTAGAATTGTAAAATAATAGGAGTTCTTAGGATTTGAAATAGGTAAATTCATGAATTGTTGAAAGAGATAAAAAGGAGTTTGGTAGAGTATTAAAGAAAAGAACCAAAGATCTTGAGTAGTTGTAAATGGGTTATTACAGAAACTCCCAAAATCTGACGAAACTAAAATTATTAAGAATCAACTTATACGATTTGTAACAAGTGCAGGTACAAACTATAGAGAATTAAACAGGGTAGAAGTGCAGCTGATTTTCGAAATAAAATTAGGATGTGTGGGGGCGAGGCAAGTGAATCCATTCATTGGCTTGAAATTATGGTTGATTTAGATTGGTTGGACAGTCGATAGTTACAACCCGTGTTGAAGGAAGTGTTAGAATTCCTTGCAATTTTTTCTTCAATTATTAGAAGCATGAACGCAAAAAAATAAATAATTCTGCTCCACCATATTAGTTGGATTTTAAGTTGAGGTAAGGGTATTAATTAGTTTAGTCATTCAAAAGCATTTTATCATTTTAATCTTAGGCAATTCTTATGAAAAATAAAGCCCAAAAAGTATACGAATCCATGATGGCGAATGATTTTTGCTCTCAATGGTTGGGAATTAAACCAATTTTAATTGAAGAAGGTCATTGTATTTTAGAAATGGAGGTGCGCAAAGAAATGCTCAACGGTTTTGGAACCTTACATGGAGGAATGGCGTATTCATTGGCAGATTCAGCATTGGCATTTGCATCCAATTCTTACGGTCGTATTTCTCCATTAATCAATGGGAATATGTCTTATTCGAAATCCGCTAAAATTGGAGCTGTTTTAAAAGCTGAAGCCAAGGTTATTTCTTTGGGAAACAAAAAAGCGGACATTGACGTGGTGATTACTTGCGAAGGGCATGAGGAACCTTTTTATTTTTTTAGGGGAACCGTTTACCGGACTTCGAAAGAGCATCAAGTTTGATTGTCAATCTTAAATTTGAATGCCTATAGGTATTTAAATACCTAAAATGGAATGAATGGGTTTTGTTTGATAGAGACTATAGGTTTTAATGCATTGGTTCTTTGAATGACTAGACTTCTAAAATGCCTAAAATGAAGAGATGTCTCCGATTTTGAAATGAAATTTTATTCTAGGCATTTATGAATTAATCCATTCTTGGCATTATTCTTACCTTTAACCTTCCAAAAAATACAACATGAAGGAAGCATATATAATCGACGGAATTCGAACCCCAATAGGTAAATTTACAGGTACTTTATCTGCAGTACGAACTGATGATTTAGGGGCTTTGGTTATAAAAGAATTGGTAAAAAGGAACCCCACAATTCCATTAGAGGCATACGATGATGTGATTTTAGGAAATGCAAACCAGGCAGGAGAGGATAACCGAAACGTAGCAAGAATGTGTTCCCTGTTAGCAGGCCTGCCTTGGTCAGTTCCGGGCGAGACGGTAAATAGATTGTGTTCTTCGGGAATGTCTGCAATTGTGCATGCGAACAGAGCTATTAAAGCCGGGGAAGGAGATGTATTTATTGCAGGTGGTGTAGAAAACATGACAAGAGGGCCGTGGGTAATATCAAAAACATCGACTCCATTTGGCAGAGATGCCGAAATGCACGACTCTAGCTTTGGTTGGAGGTTTGTGAATAAAAAGATGAAAGACCTTTATGGAACAGATGCCATGGGTGAAACGGCCGAGAACTTAGTAGACCGTTTTGGGATCAGTCGTGAAGATCAAGATAAGTTTGCAGCATGGTCGCAACAAAAAGCAAGTGCTGCGCAAGAAAATGGAAGATTAGCGGAAGAAATAATTCCGGTTGAAATTCCACAACGAAAAAAAGATCCAATCATTTTTGATAAAGATGAATTTGTTCGTCCAGGAACTACAGTGGAAGGTTTGTCAAAGCTTAGACCAGCCTTTAGAAAAGAAGGAGGAACTGTTACGGCGGGAAATGCTTCAGGATTAAATGACGGAGCAGCGGCAACTATTATTGCTTCAGAAGATGCAGTTAAAAAATACAATTTGAAGCCAATGGCTCGTATAGTTAGTTCTGCTGTTGTTGGTGTTGAGCCAAGAGTAATGGGAATTGGTCCAGTTGGGGCAACGAACTTAGCGCTGAAACGGGCAGGTTTAACCTTGGACGATATGGATATACTGGAATTCAATGAAGCCTTCTCAGCTCAAGCATTAGCTTGTACCAGAGCGCTCGGCTTGGCAGATGATGATGCTAGAATTAATCCAAATGGAGGTGCTATTGCAATTGGACATCCACTAGGCGTAACAGGAACACGTATTCTTCATACAGCTGCAATGGAGCTTCAGAAAACGGGAAAGCGTTATGCTTTAGCTGCTATGTGTGTTGGAGTAGGGCAAGGCTACGCTACGATTATTGAAAGAGTGTAATTGCGAATTTCAAATCTGAGAATTACGAAGAAAATGAATTTCAAACCTTTTAATTACAATTGTTCGCTGCATTATTTCGTCATTGCGAGGCATGAGCTTGTGTGGAACAAAGTGAAGTAGAGCAATCTGGTTTATATAAAATACTAATTTCAAATAATTAAATTGCGAATGCAGTTTCGTTAGGTTTGTAATAATTTATGGCTTAGGTGAGTATTGATTCATGTTTCCCAATTAGGGTGTAAAGCTTTGATTCTCCTATCAACCTTCCATCATACATTACAGCAGTAGAAAAAGAGTGAATCTTTTTATTTGCAATTAATTAATGAAGTATTACTTTAAAATTCAAGGCAGGAGAATCGTTAGGCATCTTCAAGAATTTGGTATTTACCCAATTCTTGGGCAAACTATACTTGCTATATTATTTGTTGGCTTGTCGATTTTACTTTTTAGCCAACTACCTGAATACGCTCGTTACATTTATTTGATTTTAGCTGTCCATATTCTTTTTGCCCTTTCAAACCTTAAAAACAGAGAGTTTCTCAAACTATCACTTTCGCTAAAAGAATTTAAAGTGTTAAGAAATTTGGAGAATCTTATAGTCTGCATGCCTTTCTTATTCTTTTTTACGATGCATCTTGATTTTTTGTTTGCAGTTATATTACTGTTATTTAGTTTGGTAACGGCAAGTATTGAATTCAAGAAAAGCATTAGCTTTTCATTCAAAACGCCCTTTTCCAAATACCCTTTTGAGTTTAGCAGAGGGTTTCGAAAAGCTATTTTAGTTTACCCGATCGCCTATGGCTTAACCATAATTGCAGTATCAGTAGGGAATATGAATTTGGGGATTTTTGCAATTTTACTACTAGGTTTAGTCAGTGCACACTTTTACTCAACCATAGAATCTGAATATTACGTTTGGGTATATAATAACGGAGCTAAAAAAATGCTTTTTGGAAAGCTAAAGCGAGGCATGATAAATCTAATTGCAAGTGTTTTGCCTATACTTGTTTCGTTGCTTATTTTCTTTCCTGAAGAGGCTTTATCTCAAGCGTTAGCAGTTGTTTTCATGCTTTTATTTTTAATGGCAAACCTCGTTTTAAAGTATGCACACTTTCCTAGAAATAGTGAAGTAATTCAAGCCATTTTATTGCCTTTGATCTTCCTTTTTCCACCGCTGTTGTTCGTGATTATTCCATATTATTACAATAAAGCCATTCAACAAATAAGTCCATTAACGACATGATAGAAGTAAAAGACCTTAGAAAATTATTTGGAAAATTGGAGGTTTTATCTGGCGTTAGGTTGGTAATTCCAAAGGGAAAAATTACCGGTTTGGTAGGATCAAATGGGGCAGGTAAGACAACTCTATTCCGATCTATTGCAGGAATTGAGCAGTGCGAAGGGGAAATTTTAATTGAACAGGAGTGCCTGCCAATTGGCTTGTTGCTGAGTAATCCCGAATTTCTATCAAAAATGACGGCACAAGAGTATTTGACCTTTATGTGTAAAGCTCGAAAGGTGGAAGGTTTTGATTGCAATAAGGCTAATGTCTTCGATTTGCCACTGTCCAGTTATGCTTCAACTTTCTCTACCGGAATGAAAAAGAAATTGGCCTTAACCGCACTTTTAATGCAAAAAAATCAATTTTTTATTCTCGACGAACCTTTCAGTGGAGTGGATTTTGAAAGTAATTTAATGATTAATCACATCCTTCAAAAAATCAAGTTAGCCGGAAAAACGATTCTAATCTCTTCTCACATACTCTCTTCTTTAACTGAAATTTGTGACGAAATTCATTTTCTGAAAGGGGGAAAGATAGATAGTTCGGTTTCGAAAAATGATTTTGATAAAATAAATCAGAACCTAGACTTCATAGATATTGAAAACAAATTATCTCAACTTGATTTTTAAAAAATAAACTCTTCTAATTTTCTTTTCCAGCCATTCAAAATAGGTTAATTTAGAAGTTCGATTAAATGAATTGCTTTCTCTTGGGATTAGTAATTCGTAATCAGTAATTCGTAATTCAAAAAGATGAAATTAGAAAACTACATACAAGGCAATTGGGTAACCGGAGATGGTGATGGTATTCCGTTAATTAACGCAGTAAACGGCGAAGAAGTAGCAGTAGCAACTACAAAAGGATTCGATTTTAATGACATCCTTGAATACGGTAGAAGGGTAGGAAACCCGGCGTTACGAAAAATGACCTTTCAGGAAAGAGGAATGATGTTGAAGAAGTTGGGACTTCACTTAATGAAACACAAGGCAAAGTTCTACGAAGTATCCTACAAAACTGGAGCAACGAAGGTTGATTCTTGGATTGATATAGAAGGTGGTTTTGGGAACTTATTTGCCAATGCCTCTTTGAGGAAAGAATTTCCAAATAAACCATTTCATGTTGAAGGAGATGGTATAGATCTTTCACGAGGAGGTAAATTTATGGGACATCACATATTGGTTCCCAAAAGAGGCGTTGCAGTTCATATAAATGCATTCAACTTCCCGGTGTGGGGAATGTTAGAAAAGTGTGCAGTAAATTGGATGGCCGGCGTTCCTGCAGTTGTAAAGCCAGCGACAAATACTTCCTTCTTAACGGAAGCAGTAGTAAAGGAAATAATTGCTTCTAAAATTTTACCTGAAGGTGCATTACAACTAATTTGTGGTTCTGCAAGAACTATTCTAGATCATGTTGAATCTCAAGATGTAGTGACCTTCACAGGATCTGCAACGACAGGTAGAATGTTAAAATCCAACCCGCAGATTATCAATGAGTCGGTGCCTTTTAACATGGAAGCAGATTCATTGAACTGTTCAGTTTTAGGATTAGATGCTGCTCCTGGGACACCAGAATTTAAGTTATTTATCAAGGGTGTAAAAGCTGAAATGACAGTGAAGTGTGGTCAGAAATGTACTGCCATTCGAAGAATAATGGTTCCTGAGAATTATGTCGAAGACGTTCAAATTGCATTGGGCAAGGAGTTGGGAAGAACCAACATTGGAGACCCTTCACTCAAAGAAACAAGAATGGGAGCTTTGGTAAGCAAAGACCAAGTTCAAGAGGTAAAGGAAAGAGTAGCGGAATTAAATAAAACAGCTGAGATTGTATACGGCAGTGTAGATCAAGTTGAGGTGAATGGAGCAGATGCATCAAAAGGAGCATTTTTAAGCCCAATTTTGTTGGTGGAGAAAGAGCCATTCAAAAATAGGGCGGTTCACAATGTTGAAGCTTTTGGACCGGTAAGTACAATTATGCCATATACCACAACGGCCGAAGCTGTTGAGCTTTCGCATTTGGGAATGGGGTCTTTAGTTGCTTCTATTGTGACGGGAGACGATAAAATTGCAACAGAATTTACGGTAGAAGCAGCTACACATCACGGTAGAATCTTGGTATTGAATCAAGATTCAGCAAAGCAAAGTACCGGTCATGGATCTCCATTGCCAACGTTGACTCACGGTGGTCCCGGTAGAGCAGGAGGCGGTGAAGAAATGGGTGGGATGCGTGGTGTAAAACATTACATGCAACGTTGCGCCATTCAAGGCTCACCAACGACAATAACAGAAATTACTGGTGTTTATCAGCCTGGGGCAGAATATAAGGAGACTCCCGAACATCCGTTTAAATATCATTTTGAGGACATAGAAGCAGGCATGTCACTGAAGACGCACCGAAGAACAATGATGGATTCAGAGATTGCAAACTTTGCAAACCTCTCTTGGGATCACTTTTATGCGCATACAGACATCACCTCTTTAAACCATACTATTTTTGATAAGCGAGCTGCTCACGGATATTTCATACTATCTGCTGCTGCAGGTTTATTTGTTTATCCAAACAAAGGACCAGTTGCTGCAAATTACGGTTTAGATACCTGCCGTTTTATGCGTCCAATTTACCATGGCGATACTATTTATGTTCGTCTAACTTGTCAGGAAAAGAGAGACAAAGACGTCAGAGGTCAGCAATTTCCATCAGGTGTTGTAAAATGGTTTGTTGAGGTTTTTGACCAAGACGATGAAAAAGTAGCAATTGCAACAGTATTGACAATGGTGGCGAAGAAGTCTCCATTCACGGAGATTAATCGTAAAAATGTAGCAGGTTATTTGGACAAGTTGACTGAACAATCAACAGCGAATTGGGGAATAATGACTCCTCAGCACATGGTGGAGCATTTAACACACGGCTTAGGGTCAGCAGTCAATAAAATTAAATTAGACGTTCATACACCAGAAGAGCATGTAGAGAAATACACGGACAGTTTATATAACTATTATCCATTCCCTAAGAATAGTAAAACGCCTGTTTTAGAAGACGGGGTGCTTGCTAAATTAGAGTGTGAAAGCTTAGCTGAAGCGAAAGTGAAATTTTTAGAAGCATTCGATGCTTTTGAATTGTATTACAAGGAAAGCCCGGATGCAACAGCAAATAATGCAGTGTTCGGAGCGCTAGATAAAGACCTTTGGGACTTAATGAACCGGAAACATTTTAATCATCATTTTGGACAATTTTCATTAATATAAAATTTTAGATTAATGAAAATTGGAATTACGAATTGTTGAATTAGAGAAAATGAAAAGAGAGAGCCTTGCTGCAGATAAAAGTTATGCATTTGCAGACAAAGCGGCTAAATTGGCTTTTCAGATTCAAAGATAAAGTAAAGAGTACATTTTATCTAAGTAGTTTTTAAGGTCTGGAACCTCAATTGGTGCTAATACAGAGGAGGCAATTGGAGCAAAAAGTAATAAAGACTATCTTCATAAGATTAGCATCGCATACAAAGAGGCCAGAGAAACATATTATTGGTTTAGGATTTTAGGAGATACTGAATTAATAGAAGAAGAAACAAAAGAGGAGATGCTGGATGATGTTGAAGAATTACTTCGAATCATTGGATCGATTCAAAAAACACTAAAACAAAAGATAAATAGTTGAATTATAAATGTCGAATCAGGGAATTAGGAATTACAAAAAGTGCAATGCTCATTAGTTTACTTCGTAATTCGGAGGTTTTAAATTCGTTGTTTTTTAATAAAATTTAATTGAAAAGAAAATGTCACAACCATACGTAACTACAAGTAAGCAAGAAAACGGTCTCGCTATCATAGAATTTTTTCATCCAAAACACAATTCGTTGCCAAGTGATATTTTGAGCAAACTAGCTCTGACGATTACTGAAGCTGGAAAGGATGATGAAGTAAAGTTGATTGTTTTAAGAAGTGGAGGCGATCGAACCTTTTGTTCTGGAGCTAGCTTTACGGAACTGATTAGCATTAACGATTTAGAAACTGGACAGAAATTCTTTTCAGGTTTTGCAAATGTGATCAATGCTTGCAGAAAATGCCCAAAGTTGATTATTGGCAGAGTACAAGGAAAGGCCGTAGGCGGTGGAGTAGGAGTTGCGGCTGCAGTAGATTATTGTATGGCTACAAAATTCGCATCAGTCAAGCTATCGGAACTAAATGTAGGTATTGGACCATTTGTGGTTGGACCCGCTGTAGAACGTAAGGTTGGGATTTCTGCGATGAGTCAGATGACCATTAACGCAGACCATTTTTATCCTGCTGATTGGGCAAAACAAAAAGGATTGTACGCCGATGTATTTGAAGACATCGAAGCGTTAGATCAAGGAGTTCAAGATTTAGTCGATTATTTGTTGTCGAAGAACCCGGAAGCGCAAAGCATACTGAAAAAAGTATTTTGGGAAGGAACAGAGCATTGGGATACTCTTTTAGCAGACCGAGCTGCCATAAGTGGGAAGTTGGTGTTGAGTGAATATACAAAAGAGGTTTTGAAAGGGTATGCTTAATTACTAATTTGACAATTTCTAAAGACTAATAATTACTTTACATTTTAACAATGAGTTATCAGGAAAAAGAAAACCCACTAAGAGATAAAAGTTATGCTTTTGCTTTGTTGATGTTAAAAAAATGTGTTCTACTTCAGAAAGAATCAAAAGAGTATGTGATTAGTAAACAACTTATGCGATCTGCAACTTCCATTGGAGCAAATATTGAAGAGGCAATTGGAGGGCAATCAAATAAGGACTTTTTGCATAAAATTTCAATTTCCTACAAAGAAGCTAGAGAAACTCATTATTGGCTGAGATTATTAGGTGATGCAGAAATGTTGACGGAGGACGAAACGAATGAGTATTTAGAAAAAGTAGAAGAGCTACTTCGAATAATGACTTCCATTCAGAAAACCATGAAAGCTAAACTAAACTCTTAAAATTAATGACTAATGACCAATTAATTTATTGATAAATCAGCGCATCAGTCATTAATAAATTATTTAATTTGTTATATTTAAATAGCAACAACGCATTAGTAATTAACCATCGGTAATTATTCATTAGCCATTAGTAATTAGACACTAGTAATTAACCATTGGTAATTTGACATTAGCAATTATTCATTATGATATATTCTTTCAAAGGTTTCATCCCGGTAGTTCACCCCAGTAGTTTTGTTCACCCGCAAGCTGCGGTAACGGGCAATGTTATTATTGGTAAAAATGTATACATAGGTCCAGGAGCTGCTATTCGTGGCGATTGGGGAGGTATAGTTATTGAAGACGGCTGCAATGTACAAGAAAATTGCACCATCCACATGTTTCCAGGAATTACAATTACCTTAAAAGAAGGTGCTCACATTGGCCATGGAGCCATTATTCATGGCGCACACATAGGTAGAAATGTATTGGTGGGCATGAATGCTGTAATTATGGATGAAGCTGTAATTGAGGATGAATGTATTGTTGGAGCCTTAACTTTTGTGAAGGGCAAAGAGAAGTTTGAAAAGCGCAGTCTGATTGTTGGCAATCCTGCTCGAAAAATAAAAGAGGTAAGCGACGAGATGTTGGCGTGGAAAACCAAGGGAACAGCTTTGTACCAGCAATTGCCTTCAAAAATGCACGAACAATCAACTCCTGTTGATGCATTAACTGAAATACCAAAGGACAGACCAGCGCAGGAGAGTTTATTTCAAATTTGGGAAGAGATTAATGTAGGTTAATTTCTTTAATGGAATAGCTACAAAATATGGGACTAATTTTATTAAGCCGCTTTGTTAACTAATTTTTCTAATTCTAACTGCATCTCTAACGGTGTTTTAAAACCTAAACTAGAGTGTATTCTTTTTGTGTTATACCATCTTATATAGTCTTCCAGACAATCAAATAACTGTTTATTTGAGGTGAATTTATATCTGTTAGAGCACTCGTGCTTAATTGTCTTAAAAAGGCTCTCAGCAGTTGCGTTATCCCAACAATTACCTTTTCTACTCATACTTTGGGTAATCTTTATATTCTCTCTTAAAACACATGACATTTTCTTTGAAGCATATTGAACGCCTTGATCAGAGTGAAATATGAAGTTAAACTTGATATTCCTAATATTAATTGCCGATAGCCAGGCACTCCATACTGTTTTTTCAACTGTCATATCTTCAAAGCCTTGGTGCTTTATGTCTATTGCAAAATTTAATGGAAATACAAAAACCTCTTGTCCCCAAGTAGGTTTTGTTACAATAAGGTTTTCATCCATCTTTCTCAAGGAATACTTGTCATACATGATAAGCTCAATTTCCTTATTCGCTTTTGGACGAAATACCAAGAGTCCACTGTCATGCGGCCCTTCTTGTCCGGGGTTCACAAATTTATTGTTGCCAAGTGGAACTAAAGCAGTATTCATGCCTCTGTCCTTTAGCAATAACCCTCCGTAGCTAAACTCTAAGTGAAGGTTCCATTCGTAAGCACTTTCTTCGTTAGAAGTATACAAACCTGCAAGTTCTTTCATTTCCTCCACTGTAGCGAAAGGTTGAATCTCATTTACATTAATTCCTTCTTTTTCCAGAACTTCCTTGCCATGATCGTTCTTTGGGTTCATTTGAATGGAAAGGCTATAGTTTTTAATTCCCTTTTCTCTTTGTCCACCTGCCAATAAAGCTTCTCCATAACTATCGTAGGCATTAAAAGAGTAGGGATACTCTTGAATTATCATTTCAAATAGTTTGATGGACTCCTTCAGGTTTCCGCTCCGCAGTAATTCGTAACCAAATAGATTGAGGTCACTTTCTCGGTAATTGTAGGTTTTGGGTTCCGTATTTTTTACTTCCATAAATGCAGCAATAGCTTCGTCTATTCCTTTATTTTTAAAGGTGTTAATTAGTAAGGCTGTGATAGATTTAATACAACGATTTCCCATCCAAACATTTTGCGACCAGTTCATCCATTGGCAATGCGCTTGCCGTATTACATCTCGCCCGCCACCGCTGTTGGTCAGCAATAAAAAAGCATCGCCTGTTGCACGATTAAACTCCAATTGGGCTTGCCAACCGTCATTTGATCCTCCATGACCGCTTAACTGCACGCTATTTCCATTAAAGTTTTCCAAGCTATGGCCTAAGCCATATCTGTTTTGAGAAAAGGGTGCAAAGCTGTTCATTAGTTGCAGGTTAGAGGGAGAAAGGATGTGCTGATAAGAATTATTGGTGTCAAGCGAAGCAAGGGCAAATTTGCTAAAATCTTCGATTGTGGTGTGCAAACCTGCTGCTGCTTTTGCAGTAAACAATTCAAAATCAATTTCTGTTACAAACTGATTGTATTCTTTCGAGGAGTTGCGGAGTAGCTTATCGTCTATTGTAAAGCTGCTGTTGGTCATGCCCAAAGGGTTTAAAATTTCCTGTTGCATGTATTCTTCAAATTTCCTTCCGCTTACTTCTTCTATAATTAATTGGAGTAGGGTGTATCCCCCACCAGAATACTGATAGCGGGTTCCTGGTTCTATAATAATGCGAACATCTCCACTTCCATTAGTGGCGCCCGAAAGCGATTCTTCGATACTTGGCAGCGTATCTGCGAGGGTGTAACCGGGATAGCCGTGCAAGGAAAGACCTGCAGTATGACTAAGCAGTCGGCGAATGGTTACTTTTTTACTGTCGTATTTCGATTCTGGAAATTTCCATCGAGTCAGGTAGGTTTCAGCGGCTTCATCCAAGTCCAACTTTCCTTCTTCTACCAACTTCATTACTCCCCAAGCGCTGATTGTTTTTGAAATCGAAGCGATATTAAAACCTGTCTGTGTGCTCACCGAGGTTTGTTGCGCTATATCGGCAAATCCGTAGCCTTTTTGAAGCACTATCTTCCCATTTTGAATCAGTGCGACTGCTGCACCCGGAACGTTAAATTCTTCTAACCAAAGCGACATGTTTTGGTCTAGCTGGTTTATTTCTTTGTGGTAAAGCTGTTCTCTATTTGTTTGACAGGATAGGACAGCAGGTCCTATAAAAAGAGCGAAGAGCAAAGCATTAAATTTCGGCATGGTCAAGTTCTTTAAATGAGAATCCAAAGTAACCGAAAGAAAAGTACAGCAGAAGTTAATGAGTTGTTATTGGCACTTTTGATCTGGCATTACACTCCCATCTTCCATCCACATGCATAATTCGACTATCGCTCAGTATGAAAAAAGTAACATTCTATTTTCCAACCTACAACACCGCAGCTTATCCATAAAAAATCCGTTCAACCAAAAGCAGTGAGCTTTAACTAAACGGATTTTTTAGGTGAGCAGAGACACTATTTATTCCCTACATAAAATTCAACTGTTTTTTCAGACTCATTGTTTAGTTTGTCTTTAGAAACAATTTTAACGCTGTATTTTTTCGCTTTTTTGAAACGATTCAGCTCAGAAATATCGAGTGTTTTAGGCGAAGAGTACTCGGTTAATGGAGCGCCGTCAATTGAATAAAGAACGGCTTCAGTTCCAATATGTTGATCTGTTGCACCAATGTACATTCTCACATAATTAGGATATAAGTTAACCCCATTTTTCACTCCAATCGGTTCAATAGAGAAGTTAATAAAGATTTCTGGAGCAGTATTATCTACAAATACTTTGCTGTTTTTCTCCTCTTCCTCGTTGTTAACTTTGTCTATTGAATTGAAATTGATAGAATGATTTCCTTCTCCAGGAACGGTAAAAGGTGCATAGGTGTTTTTACTTGCTTCATCAATGCCATAGTTGGTGCTTTGAATGCCTGAATGAACATCGCGGTAACGCAAACTAACAGGCGTTTGGCTCGTAACAAATAAGGTATCTCTATGGAAAAACTGCGGGCTGCCGTAAATAATACCAGTCTCTGGAGCCTTGTTGTCCATGAAAACCGTTAAGGTTTTATTTGCTGCCATGTTCTCCACATGATCCACCGCTCTGTATTTTATAGTGTGAACACCCAATTTATTGGGAATACTAAAATCTGAGGAATAGTCCGTTTGGCTCTCAAGGTCTAACCGCTGATAAATTTGCTTTACGCCGGCTTTGTTATCTGTAGCTGCTAAATTTATTTTAGTTCGAGAAGAGACGTACAAATAATTCCCTTTGTATTGGTCACCCACAACTGTGGACGTGACGAGTGGAGCAATTTTATCCAAGTAAAAGTTGAAGCTTTTTTTTGTTGATTCGTTTTTTACATGGTCCGTAGCATAGTAATACAAGGTGTGGTCGCCATCCGACAATGCACTTACACCAATGGTTGGAGTATAGTTGCTTTTTTCTTGGCTATCGAATGAATATACAACGCTTTTAATTCCCGAAAGGTTATCTGTTGTGCTCAAGTTAAATCTGGTACTGGGCGCAATGATGGTGTTGTTGTGAACAATGCCAACAATAGTGTGAGAAGAGCTGGGGGCGGTTAAATCAACCGTAAAGGAATTGGAACGCGTTTTCTCTGCATTTCCAACGTTATCTGCAGAATAATAATACAAGATATTTTCTCCCTCTTTTACAGCACTTACTCTGTTTGAATACGTGTTATAGGCACCATTCAACGAATATTGTGTTTCGGATACGCCAGAGACACCGTCTCTAGAAGATAAATCAAAGTTTAGCCCCTTTCCAAAAAAGGTCACACTTCCATCGTTGTACCCTTGTGCGCCTGTAAAATTTAAGCTTGTCCTAGGAGCAATACCATCTGCATACATCTCCATCAACACTTCTCGTTTTGGAACGATTGTTTTTCCTGTTGCAGGATCAACGGCCCATTTACTTCGAATGTAATTTACCCCTTCGGTATCTAAGTACATTGGATTGGCATCTTCGGGGTTAGTTTTACTTTTTAGAAGATACTCTTTCCCATCTGGTGCGGTGGAAAAACTTAGGTAAACGGGCAGGGATTTTTGAACGTAGTATTTTCCGTCTTGCTCAAATACCTTGTTCTCGTAAGTCGGCTTTGGTGGTTCTTGCGCTACTGCAACGAATACAAAGGCGAGGTTAAGGCCCATAAACAGGAGTTTTGTAGTGGATTTTATCATGTTTTCTTGGCGATTTAGGAAGTGAAATTTTGAAAATTAGAATTCTAAAATAGCAAAATTTTAATAAAAACTACTATTCAACAGCACGCGTAGAAAGTAGGATTACAATTATAGGTGCTGTTCTTCCTGTAATTTTATAATAAAGGGGGACGAGTAGGGGCAGTTTTGAGTGAAAGAATTGTCTATTCCATGAACTGCTACATTAATTCTTGAAGGTCTTAGGTTATGCGACTTTTTGCAGCATCTTGCAAGCCAAAGATAGCGGGAAAGAATAATCCAGCTTTTTTAAGGAGCACCCATTGTGGTGTTAATTCAGACTCAAATTGATACTCCCCATCACGGTTGTAATCAAAAAAATGGGAAAAGGAAGTTAATCGATTGTGAAAATACTCTTAATCTCAGTTTTAGTGAAAAGGGCAATGTTAAAGCCGGTATGACAACCAACCACCTGAATTCCGTTATTTTATTTTAGTAACGCACAAGCCAGGTCTTATAGCCTTGGCCAACTGTTAATAGCGTTTTCAAGGAACAATTAAGTGCTTCCTAAAAGTAGTTTTTAGGAGTGCTAACGCAATAGCAGATTTTAATTATTTTTGCTAAAGATGAAAGTATGTATTGCCGAAAAGCCTAGTGTTGCCCGTGAAATTGCTTCTGTATTAGGAGCAAACAATAGGCACGATGGCTACTATGAAGGCAATGGATATGTTGTGACTTTTACGTTTGGCCACCTCTGTACCTTATTTGAACCGAACGATTATAAACCACATTGGAAAAGTTGGAATCTCAATCATCTTCCAATGCTGCCAGATAAGTTTAAAACCAAGGTAGTTGATAATCCCGGAATTAAAAAGCAGTTTAACATTGTAAAGAAACTTTTTGACGATGCTACGCTTGTAATTAACTGCGGTGATGCAGGTCAAGAAGGGGAGCTGATTCAGCGATGGGTTATTCAACAGGCGAACTACAAAGGCGAAGTAAAGCGTTTATGGATTTCTTCTTTAACAACCGAAGCGATTAAAGAGGGTTTTGAAAAACTACAGCCTTCCCAAAAGTACGACAACTTGTATTATGCAGGCTTTTCAAGGGCCATTGGAGATTGGCTATTGGGAATGAATGCTACTCGTTTGTACACGGTTAAGCATGGCGGTTACAAGCAAGTATTGTCTATTGGCAGGGTTCAAACACCAACACTTGCCATGATTGTTCATCGATTTAAAGAGATTCAGAATTTTAAACCACAGCCATATTGGGAGCTACAAACTGTTTATAGAGAAACGCTTTTTAATTGCGAAGAAGGGAAGTTTTTAAAGAAAGAAGAAGGAGAAGCCTTTGCTAAGATAGTAAAGCAGAACGAATTTGAGGTGGTTTCTATAACGAGGAAAAAAGGGAAAGAATATGCTCCTAAGCTATTTGATTTAACAGGATTACAGGTGTATTGCAATACTAAATTTGGGTTTTCTGCCGATGAAACGCTTCAAATAGCTCAGAAATTATACGAACAGAAAGTAATCACATACCCTAGAGTAGATACCACCTTTTTACCAAACGACATTTACCCTAAAGTACCCGGAATACTAGAGAAACTAACGAAGTATGAAAAATTAATTGAACCAATTTTAGCGAAGAAGATTAAAAAATCTTCTAAAGTATTTAATGACAAAAAAGTAACCGATCACCATGCATTGATACCTACAGGTATGCAGTCTAATTTGCAACACAACCAGCAACAAGTGTATGACATCATTACAAAGCGTTTTATTGCTGTTTTTTATGAGGATTGTTCGGTGGCAAATACAACAGTGCTTGGTAAGGTAGATACAGTGCCCTTTAAAACTACCGGAAAAGAAATATTGGAGAAAGGGTGGAAGGTCGTTTTTGAAAAAACAGAGGAGAAAGATAAAAAAGAAAAAGAGGTGCTTCCTGCCTTTAAAAAGTCAGAAAAAGGCCCACATGAACCTTCATTTCTAGAAAAAGAAACAAAGCCACCCAATCAGTATACAGAAGCTACTTTATTGAGAGGAATGGAGACCGCAGGAAAACAAGTAGACGATGAGGAAATGCGTGAATTAATGAAAGATAATGGTATTGGCAGGCCTTCTACAAGAGCAAATATTATTGAAACGCTGTTCAGGCGGAAATACATTGAGCGCAATAAAAAGCAGATTCTGCCCACTGAAATTGGACTAAAATTGATCGGGACAATACGGAACAAATTATTGACCTCTGCAGAGCTTACCGGCCAGTGGGAAAAGCAACTAAAAGAGATTGAAAAAGGAAAGTACAAGGCAGGGTCCTTTGTGAAAAACATGAAGAAAATGGTGGATCATTTGGTATACGAAGTCCGAATGGAACAATCTTATGATAAAATATCACTTAGCCCCGAAGAAAAGCCTGCAAAACAAGTTAAGGTAAAAACTTCGTCAGCAACTGAAATGATTGGATTGCTTTGTCCTAAATGTAAGAAGGGGCATTTTTTAAAAGGAAAAACTGGCTACGGTTGCAGTGAGTATAAAAAAGGCTGTGCCCTTCTGCTTCCTTTCATTTTCGAAGGGAAAAAAATATCAACCAAACAATACTTGCGTTTGCTTGAGAAAGGATGCACCGTAAACTTAAAAGGCTTTAAGACTTCAGTGGGAGGCAAAGAGGGACTCATTCGGTTTGACGATAAATTTCAAATTCTTTTGGAAGAAAAGAAAATAGCAAAATTGGTGGAGAAGAAGGAAAAACAGAATTCCATTTCTTGTCCAATTTGTGGGAAGGGAACAGTTATAAAAGGAAAAACAGCTTACGGTTGCAGTGCCTACAAAGTCGGTTGTAATTTTAGATACACCTTTGAAGCAATTCGTGAGAAGGCCAACAAGAAGCCACTAACTGCTGAATTGGTAGCGGCTCTTATTAAGGCTGTTAAACCGTTAAAAGTTTAGGGGACTTTTATCATCAATGTCGGTGGTAATCTTGAAAAGTTTATCTCCTAAAACTCCTTCTCTTTAGCTTTGTTTTATTAAAGGAATTAGAATCAGTATAGCTAACTAACTAACCCAAGTGTGACATAAAGTCTGTTGTTCTATGTCCATTTTTTAGCTGCCTGGAATAACTACAAAATATGGGACTAATTTTATTAAGCCGCTTTGTTAACTAATTTTTCTAATTCTAACTGCATCTCTAACGGTGTTCTAAAACCTAAACTAGAGTGTATTCTTTTTGTGTTATACCATCTTATATAGTCTTCCAGACAATCAAATAACTGTTTATTTGAGGTGAATTTATATCTGTTAGTGCACTCGTGCTTAATTGTCTTAAAAAGGCTCTTGTAGGCTTCCCCTTTTTAGTACGGTTCTAGATTTGAATAAGTATAACGGCACAAGCAGCAATTGAATTTATCCTTTCATTCTTTTCCAAGGAACTACAATTCTGATGGCATCAACTTCCTCTTATTTCAACTGCTTTCAATACCTTTGAAAGAAATGAAAACATGAAGCGAATTGCGGTTTTTACTTCAGGTGGAGATGCTCCGGGAATGAATACCTGTTTGCGGGCAGTGGTAAGAACTGCCTTGCAATACAATATAGAAATTTTTGGTATTGTAAGAGCATATGAAGGAATGATTTCAGGCGATTTTATCCCTTTAGAATTTAATTCAGTTAGCAACATAATTCAACGGGGAGGTACCATTTTAAAAAGTGCCCGCTGTGAAGAATTTAGAACAGTAGAAGGAAGAAAAAAGGCCGCAGCGCAATTGAAAAGATTTAAGATTGATGGCGTAGTTGCTATAGGAGGAGATGGAACATTTACTGGAGCGCAAATTTTCAATAAAGAACACGGCATTCCATTTATCGGCTGTCCGGGTACCATTGATAACGATTTATTTGGCACAGACAATACAATTGGGTACGATACGGCCTTGAATACGGTAGTAGAAGCTGTTGATAAAATTCGGGATACAGCAGATGCTCATGATCGGTTGTTCTTTGTAGAAGTAATGGGAAGAGATGCTGGGTTTATTGCTTTACGCACAGGAATTGCAGTAGGAGCTGATGCAGTTTTAATTCCTGAAAATGAAACCTTTGTGGACAGTTTAATTCAACGATTAGAACTTGGAAGAGCACATATGAAAACGAGTTCTATTATTATTGTTGCAGAAGGCGACGATGGAGGAGGTGCGTATGAAGTAGCTCGAAAAGTGAAGGAGAAGTTTAATCACTACGAAACAAAAGTCAGCGTTTTAGGTCACATTCAGCGGGGAGGCAGCCCCTCCGCTGCAGACCGAGTATTGGCAAGTATAGTTGGTAAAGCAGCAGTTGAGGCTCTGCTAGAAGGAAGGGAAAATGAAATGGTAGGAGTAATTAATCGAAAAGTAGCCTTTACGAGTTTTGAAAAGGCGATTAAACACAATTGTGAAATAAACAAAGAATTACTGCATTTAGCAGAATCGTTGGCCTAATATGAGTGTAAGAGAAACAAAATTTGTTCAGGTAATTCTTCCTTTGGCATTACCGCAAACCTTTACCTACAGGGTTCCGCACGAATGGAATGAGGCCATTACAATTGGTCAACGGGTAATTGTGCAATTTGGGAAAGGCAAGAAGCAATATTCCGCCATCGTTGCCAACATTCACAACACGCCACCTTCGGGTTATCAGGCGAAGTACCTCGAGGCTATTTTGGATGAACAACCAATCATCCATCCCGTGCAACTCACATTTTGGAATTGGATAGCAGATTATTACATGGCCAACATTGGAGAAGTAATGGTTACTGCTTTACCCGGTGGTTTGCGCTTGGCAAGTGAAACAAAGGTAGTTCTACATCCTGAATATCAAAGTAGTATAGATAACTTAACGGACGACGAGTACTTGGTGGTGGAAGCATTGGAAGTTAGAAATGTATTGGAATTAAGTGAAATAGCTCAAATTCTAAATATCAAATACGTTCAATCAAAAATTAAATCGCTGATAGAAAAAAAGGCGGTAATGGTAGAAGAGGAGCTAAAGCAACGCTACAAACCAAAAATGGTGGAGTACGTTCGGTTGACCTTTGGAGCCAACAAAGAAGAAAGACTCAAAATGATTTACGATGAGTTAGGGAATGCTCCTCGGCAATTGGAGTTGTTAATGACTTTTATACAATTAAATGGTCGGTATACTGCTAAGCCCAAAGAGGTTAAAAAACTCGACCTTCAAAAACTGATTAATGCAACATCTTCTTTGGTGAATCAATTGGTTCAGAAAGAGGTTTTCGAGGTCTACAAGGTGGAGGCAGGTCGATTGACCTCAACGGAAGCAACTTCTACCGAGAAGAAGCTCAACGAATACCAGGAAGTAGCATACAAAGAAATCAAAAGCCATTTTAAAGAGAAGTCGACCGTTCTGCTGCACGGGGTTACTTCCTCTGGGAAAACAGAAATCTACATTAAACTTATACAAGAAGCAATAGACGCGAAAAAACAGGTGTTGTACTTGTTGCCAGAAATTGCTTTGACTACCCAAATTGTAACTCGTTTACAAGCTATTTTTGGCGAAAAGGTAGGTGTTTACCATTCTCGATTTAACGAGAATGAACGGGTAGAGGTGTGGAACAATGTCTTAAAATTCAATCCTGGACATTACGAAGATTTTCAAATCATTTTAGGAGCCCGTTCTTCCTTGTTTTTACCTTTCTCCAAGTTGGGTTTAATTATTGTCGATGAAGAGCACGAGAATACTTTCAAGCAATACGATCCTTCGCCAAGGTACCAAGCTAGAGATGCTTCCTTAGTACTGGCAAACATGCAAGGGTCAAAAGTATTGTTGGGATCTGCCACTCCCTCGATTGAAAGTTATACCAATGCGAAAGAAGGCAAGTATGGTCTGGTAACGCTTTCGAAACGGCATGGTAACGTTCATTTGCCAGAAATTACCTGTGCTAACGTAAAAGAAGCCACGAGAAAGAAAAAAATGAACTCCCATTTCACGCCTGAGTTGTTGAAAATGATGGAGGAGAATTTAGAAGCCGGAAAGCAAATCATCCTCTTTCAAAACAGACGTGGCTATTCACCGGTTATGATGTGCGACACTTGTGGAAATGCTCCGCAATGTGTGAATTGTGACGTGAGTTTGACCTACCATAAATTTAAGAGAGAGTTAAATTGTCACTACTGTGGATACCATACCAACCTACCATCAGCTTGTCCTTCTTGCGGCGACACCAATTTGCAAGTCAAAGGATTTGGAACAGAAAAGGTAGAGGAGGAGTTGGCGATTTTCTTGCCGAAAGCAAAAATTGCGCGAATGGATTTGGATACCACAAGAGCAAAGCAAGCGTACCATCAAATTATCACAGCCTTTGAAGAAAAGGAAATTGATATTTTGGTGGGAACCCAAATGGTAACAAAAGGTCTTGATTTTGAAAATGTTGGTATGGTTGGAGTCTTAAATGCAGACAACATGCTAAATTTTCCTGATTTTAGAGCATTTGAGCGTTCGTATCAATTAATGTCTCAAGTAGCAGGCAGAGCTGGGCGAAAGAAAGACAGGGGACAGGTCTTGATTCAAACCTTCAATCCAGAACATCAAATTATTCGACAGGTAATTGACAGTGACTACTTGGGAATGTATCGCAATGAATTGGTTGACAGACGAAACTTTCAATATCCTCCATTTTATCGTTTAATTCAGCTGACTTTAAAACACAGAGACGAGCGCAAAATTGAAGAGGCTGCACAACACTTAGCTGGTCGACTCAAGCAAAAGTTTGGCAAACGAATTTTAGGGCCGGAACCTCCGGGGATTGCTAGAATTAGGAATTTCTACCACCAGAGAATTCTTTTCAAAATAGAAAGTAAAGCTTCCATTAAAAAAGCAAAGGAATTGCTAAGAGAAGAATTACAGCTGTTCGCCGTTCACGATGTCTATAAGTCTGTCAGAGTAGTTGTGGATGTTGACCCCCTATAGGGCGAAGCTGCATGTCTGTTAATTTGGAAGTTAGGTTCAGTAGTTGAATCGTTAGTTGGCGGGATTTTCAGTTAAAGCTGTTACGATTAAGGAAGACAGACAAAGTGAACGTTTAATGAGAAGGGTCGGAAGGATTAAGTAGTAATCTTTAGTGAGATCTATGTCGCAACGCAGTAGTAGACCAACCCAGATGTTTAAGGAACAGCTATCTACCCTTTATCTTAGATTATTTTTTACCAGTAAATTTTTCTATCCCGACATTTTAACTTGCACTCAAAACACGGACTAAAGAGATTACCTGCCCCAAGAGAATCAGCACCGGTAAAATAATAAGAAATGATGGAAACAATAGCTGAGTAAGCGGGGCTTTGGACTTCTTATTTTCTTTTGCAATAGTAACAAAACTGCTTATGGCCATAATGGAGAATAGCAAGTAAAGAATTCTCATAAATACGTCTTTACCTACCGAAATACCACCTTCACTTTTCGCCAAAAATAAGTTCATTACCATCGCAATGATGAAAATGACGTAGGAGAAGATAAGAATTACAAAGGCTTTTTTCTGTGCTTCATTCATGCGCGCAAAGCTACTCTTCTTCTCGGGTCTCTTTTATTTGTGCGGTGACTTTAGCCTTGATAAATTTTACATAGTTTAAACTGGCTTTTGTCACTTTTAACATGCCTTGTTTATAGACTCTTCCTGATTTTAGGTAGTTCATAAATTCATCTTTCTTTCTCAATTCATAAAAAACAACTCCGTCAAAAGACCGATTGGTCGGAGATGAATATATAAAAGGGGCGTTGCGATTCATATAGGGAAGTGCAGTATTCATTACAAATTCTTTTTCTACAAACAGCCATTCGTGCATTCTAGGGTATACGAGATTGTGCAAATTCAGGTAATACCATATTAAACTATCAGAGCGCTCTATTGTCAACTCATTATCAGCATTGATTCTCTTGTATGTATTGGCGGTCTCAGTAAAGGGGTGGTAGGATGTGAAATAATCTAAATATTGGGTTAAACTATCTGGATTTAATTGCCTTTTTCGGCTAGATAACAAAGTGTCATGAGCGTTTGCCATGATTTGATAGAGCTGGCCCATGCTCTCTAATACCAATGAGTCGGCATGTAAATCATTGTTGATGTCTACCAATAAATGTTGCTTTTTGGTTTCAGTTTTTTTGTTTTCCCTCCATTCATTCACTAAAAAAGAAACGGTTACACCAGCAATGATGATGATGAATTCTGCGAGGTAGGAAGATTTAGATCTTCGTAGTGTTCGTGACATGGGTATTCTTTTAAATGTTGCCACGAATATAGTAGGATTTACCTATAAAATAGTGCTTATTCTAGTTTACTTAAAAATAGGTTCATCGCATCTCTTTTTTTGTTGTCAAAATCAAAGTCGATGTATTCTGTTAAATACTCTTTCAGGCTTTCTTGGCTAATGGTTGTTTGAAAAGAATTTGCTATGGAACGATCTAATTGACTTAATCCAAATTTTAACGCATTGTTGAACTGCTCCGTGAATACGCTTGACATTTTTTTGTTGCTTACCCAAACTGCAAAAACAAAAGGCATTCCGGTCAATATTTGCCATTGCTCCGCCAAGTCAAACTGATAACTGTAATCGTTATCAAAATTGAATGTTCGGTCTCCAATAATTACTCCGGCAGTTGATCCTGAAATTTTGTTTTCAAATCCTACTTCAGCTGCTATAAATTCTGGTTCAATTTTCCAAAGTTCTCGACAAAGTACTTTACATAAGTTTATCGAAGTTCTGGAATGGTAATCGAGGTAGATTTTTTGAATTTCGTTGAGTGGAACATCGCTTACCAGCAATACCGACTTTACTTTTCCAACAGCTCCAATACAATAATTTGAAACAACATGAGCTTCGGTTAAATTGGGAATTGCAGCAACCGGAATTAACCCTAAATCAACTTCACCGGCAATTAGCTTCCGAGCACACTCAGATGGAATATCTTTTTGTAGTTCAATTTGTCCTTGAATAGGGCCATAGTTCTCTAAACCATATACTAAAGGTGTGGTGTTAAGATAAGAAACGATAGATATTTTTACTTTAGCCAATTTCTGAAATTGAGTTCGCAAACCTAAGCAGTCAAAACTGAATTTGTTCGCTCTTTTAAGTTCTTTTTATGCAATGTAATGGTTGCAGCTACCGCAGAAATAATGGCTACAAAGGAAGACAAAGCAACTCCAATAAAAGGAATGGTTAGAATGAATGCAAATAGAAGACCATTTCCAATCACAATTCCCCTATTTTTCTTCATGTAATTCACACTTTCTGAAACGCTAAATTTCTTGCGCTCTAAGTTGTAATCAATAAAAGAGAAACCATAATAGTAGGCTGAAACAAGAACGAGAATGGGGGAGCTTCCAAACCCAAGAATAGGAACGAAACTTAATCCAAAAAGCAAAATGATAAACAGTATTTCAAAGGCAAAATTTCGAATACTTATTCTAATTCCCCTCGCAATATCTATAACTAACTGTTTGTAGGTGAGCGGGTAGTTACTGCCTTCCAGGACTTGTTCTGTTCGCTCTGAAACAATAGCTAAAATTGGGGACATTAAGATTAATACCACATGTCCCCCTAAAAAAGCAAGAACGAGAAAGATTACTATTTTTAATACAATCCAAAGAACGAAGTGCGCAGTTTTTGAAAGGAAATCAGAACCCCAAAAATTCCAATTTTCGAAATCGATAAAATGTTCTGTCCAAATCAGTAAATTTTCTGATAACTCGCCGAGAAAGTGGAAACCGGTTGTAAAAAATAGAATGTTTAAAACGATAGGCCACAAAAAGTAGCGCTTCATTTTATTTTTAAAAACGAATTCAATAGCACTTCCATAAGAGGAAATGGCGATGATTAGATTTGAGAATAGGTTCATGAGATTATTTAGTTCTCCAGTTTTTAGGATGTAAAGAAGTTTGAAAACTAATTGAATAGTAACTTTCCTCTCTTCTTTTTTAAGGGATAAGTAATGTTATATGGGTTTTTAGCAGTAAGTTTCTTGTATATGAATCTCTTATGTTATTTCTATCCTGTTATTATTTTTGCCAAATTTAATAAAATTAAGAGCAATCATTATTTCATTCCGCCTCCACCAAGAATTCAATTTTTTTAATAGAGGAGCACGTTAGTATCTCAAATAATCAATTAAATCATTCGGTTTTTTTGCGTCTCTCTCTAAATTACAACACCAAAACTCTCGAAGGCCGTATTTCCATTTTCGGAGGTAGTGATTTTTTTCATTGATTTGTTTGACAAGTGAGGGTTTATCTATCCAACCCATTAAAAAGGTGTCGGTTTCATACCTAAAGGCGGCTAATTGGGCATAGACTTCTTCAGTTTTCGAGTTAAAACGTATGGTCTGTTTTTTTAACCAATCGTCTTTTCGTAATCGTAATTGCTTGAACACAATTTGTACATGAATATCGCCATCTAATTCTTCAATAGTTCTGTTTTTTCGCCGAATTAATTTAATATCTCTCCGCTTTGTCATTTCTTGCAAATCCTGATCAACGTCAGGAATTAGAGAAGTCTTTAGCTCAATGTTTAATTTTTTAGAACCGGCTTCAAATTTAAAATCAATGTCCATACCGGATGAAAAGTCTTTGATGTTTGACGCTTTGAATTCAATTTCGTGCGACGTTGCCCATTTTTTAAACGCCAACTCTCCAACGTAACCTCTCAACTTACTGTCTAACGCAACGTTCGGGTGTCGGTCTCTCAAATTGTCAATGTAGTGTTCCTGTAACGCAGTTTTTAAAGCGGAAAGAATTTCTTCTTTTGTAAGTGGTATGTGAACGATAGCGCTCACTTCTTAATGTCCATTTTAAAATAGTGCAATTGATTCTCTTTCAATCCCTCAATCTGCTTGCCTCTTCTTGTTTCGTAACCTTCAATCGCAGCCTTATTTCTAGCATAGGTAACTTCTTCGCAAATATTATTTTCGTTGTTGGTAACCAGCGTACAACTTCTTTTGCCACCGTCTTTTTTATTTTGAAGCATAGTGGCATGCAAACTGGTGCCGCTACCAGCAAAAAAGTCTAAAATATGGATGTCCTTTTGAGGAATTAAATCTACGACAAACTGCAATAAATCGGTAGGTTTTGGGTAGCTAAAAATAGCTTTTTTTAATATGTCTTTCAACTCATTACTACCTTTTGAATTGTTGAAATCAATTAACGCTCGGTGCGGAAGTTTTCGAATCCTTATTTGGTCTTTATTGTCAACAAATTGATATTGTTTGATGTATACCTTCCAACCTTTTTCGGTTTCTTTGAATACGATATACTCGTTCTTTATACCCCATTCAAATTTGTCTCTTCCCCAACGCCACGTATTTGGTTTTCCAATTTTACCTCCTGATTTTAGTACAGTACCATCTGGAGCATCAATTTCGTAATCTAGGGTTTTACTATAGCTGCCTTTATAGTCTAAATCTCGCAAGTAATATTTTCCTCTTCGAATTACAAATTTATCTTCGAATTTGTATTTACTATCATTTTGAACATCAACAGTTGCCTGATTAAAAACAAGCGTGCTACTATTGTTGGCATAGCAAAGCATGTAGTCGAATTCTACAGCTACCTGTTTGCTATCGTGACCGCTACCTGATTTATTTTTTCGAATAAAATTGGCTACAAAATTTTGTTCGCCAAAAATTCCATCGCAAATCAATTTTAATCTGGCTTGCTCGGCATCGTCTATCGCTAAAAAAATTACACCGTTTTCAGACAGTAGCTTTTTGGCTATTAATAGTCGCTTGTAAATGAAGGAAGACCACGTTGAATGTCTGCTTTTATCTTCAGTATTAAAATAGGTATCCGTGTATTTAAAATCTTTGTTTCCAGTATTGTAAGGGGGGTCAATGTAAATAAGTTCAAATTCTTCGCTGTTCTGTTGAAGTAAATGAAGAGCTCCCAAATTATCTCCTTCAATAATTCGATGTTTTGGACCAACCTTCCCAAGTATTTTTGGCTTAACTTCTCTAAGCGAAATAGTTTTTTTTTGAATTGCATGCTCAATTTCTTCTACCTTATCTTCCCAATAAAGGCCATTCAGATAAATGAAGTTAGGCTTGTTTTTCAAATTATTGCTGTTGAGAATAAAAAATAGAGATTAACTATAAAGAATTAAAGATGAGGATAAAAGTTGAAGTAGGTGCTGTAATAAATTCAATTATTTTTTCTCCTATCTAATTCCCTTTGAATTAAATTTAATTCTCTCCCCGTTTGGCCGGCAACCGAAGTGTTTTCTTCTGCTCGTCTAATTAGGTAAGGCATTACTTCTTTAACAGGACCATAAGGGACATATTTTGCTACGTTAAAGTTAACCTTTGAAAGGTTATAACTGATGTGGTCACTCATTCCCAAAAGTTGAGAAAAATAGACTCTTTGGTCGCTTTCCAACACTTGGTTGTCTTTCATAATTTCCGTGAGCAATAAAGAACTTCTCTCATTGTGTGTTCCGGCGCAAATTGAAATCCGGTCAATCTTTTGAATACAAAAAAGTAGGGCTTTGTCGTAATCTATATCAGTGGCAGCTTTTGAAGGCTGAATAGGAGAGTGGTATCCCTTTTTGGAGGCACGTGCTCTTTCTTTCTCCATATAAGCACCTCTAACAATCTTCAATCCAATGTAAAAGTTTCCTTCTTCAGCTTGTTCTTGGAGATTTTTAATATACATCAAGCGATCGTGACGGTACATCTGAGCAGTATTGTAAACAATTGATTTCTCCAAATTGTAGCGTGTCATCATCAAGTGCGCAATTGCATCTATGGCGCCTTGAATCCAACTTTCTTCAGCATCAATCATCAAAGGAATGCTGGCATTGAACGCGTTTTGAGAAATAATGTCTACTCTATTTCTACCTTTCAAAAATTCAATATTTTCTACTTCAGATAGTACTTCTCCTGCACTAACTTTTTCTAAAATCTTAAAAGGTATTAAACCTGTAAGTTTAATGACACAAAATGGTACATTTCCGTCTAACTTGGCACGCTCAATAGAAGATACAGCTTTTCCTAAACACAAATCAAAGTCGGCTTCATTTTGCTTCCCCTCAACAGAGTAGTCGAGAATTGTTTTGATGTTATACTTGGCCAATTCTTGAATTCTGGATTCACAGTCTAAAATGTCTTCTCCTCCACAGAAATGATCGAAAACAGTTGCTTTAATTAAACCTTTAACGGGCAATTTAAGCAGCAGTGCTAGACTCGTTAGTCGTGTTCCAATTTTGCTTAGAAACGAATTTCCAATTAAATTAAACAACAGGTTGGCTTTCTTCAGCTCAGCAGTGCTTTTATTTGCAAAGGCAATTTTTGTATTGTCAAATGATATCATTAAATGGAAGCGCTTTCGATTGAGAATTTGCGGTCTACCTTTTTTATTAAACCTTGTAGAACTTTTCCTGGTCCAACTTCCACTAAATGTTCTGCACCATCTTCAATCATTTGATTCATAGTTTGAGTCCACTTTACAGCTCCAGTAAGTTGTGCAATTAAGTTTTCTTTAATTTCTTCGGGAGAGGTTACTCCTCTTGCTACAACATTTTGATAAATCGGGCAGCGGGGCATGTTTATTTCAGTTGTTTTAATCGCTGCTTCCAATTCTGCCCTGGCAGGCTCCATTAATGGCGAATGAAATGCACCTCCCACAGGCAGCTTAATCGCTCTTTTAGCTCCAGCTGCTGTTAACTTTTCACAAGCTTCATCAACTCCGGCAATGCTACCTGAGATAACTAATTGTCCTGGGCAGTTGTAATTTGCCGCTACAACAATCTCATTAATTTCAGAACAAATACGCTCTACATCAGCATCTCCCATGCCTAACACTGCGGCCATAGTTGAGGGCTCAGCTTCACAAGCTTTTTGCATTGCATTGGCTCTTTTTGCAACCAAGTTTAACCCATCTTCAAAGCTCATTGCTCCACAAGCAACTAGAGCAGAGAATTCACCCAATGAATGCCCTGCAGCCATGTCGGGTTGAAAAATATCACCTAAGGCGCTGGCCAAAATCACGGAGTGTAAAAATATAGCAGGCTGAGTTACATTGGTTTGTTTCAGGGCTTCATCCGTACCAGAAAACATGATGTCGGTAATGTTGAAACCCAAAATGTCATTGGCCTTCTCAAATAGAGCTTTAGCTTCTTCTGAAGAATCATATAAGTCCTTTCCCATTCCTACAAATTGGGCTCCCTGTCCAGGAAAAACGTATGCTTTTTTCATAATATTTCTGATGTAATAATGCCTGACTTTCTTTCAAAAGTCAGGCATTGAAATTAAGTTGTTTTTATTTTAAATTGATTTCAATTTGGAATGTTTTAATAAAAATGAGTTCAATCGGTCGAGTTAAATACACTGTCAAATGAAAATAAGATGGATTGAATTTATCAAGCTAAGTCTCCTTCAGCACAGCGGTCTAAATTATCACTATTATCTTCTGTTGCCAAATAATCGTAACAACATCATGAACAAGTTCACGAAGTCTAAATAAAGATTTAAAGCCCCCATGATAGCGAGCTTATTAGCCGATTCTGTTCCATACTCTACTCCTGCTCCAATTCTTTTCAATTTCTGAACATCATATGCAGTTAACCCTGTGAAAACTAACACCCCAACGCAGCTGATGATGATATCGAGCATGCCGTTGCCTAAAAACATATTGACTACCGAAGCAATGATTATTCCGATGAGCGCCATAAAAAGAATAGAACCAAACTTCGTTAAGTCTTGCTTGGTGGTATACCCTAAAACAGCCATTACTCCAAAGGTTGCGGCAGTGATAAAAAAGGTAGATGCAATGCTTGACGCAGTGTAGGCTAAAAAGATAAAACTCATGCTCAGTCCCATCACTGCAGAATATACAACAAACAAGACAAGTAATGAAAACGATGAAAGCTTGGAAAATGCAAAAGACATGACGAGTACAAATGCCAATGGAGCAAACATCATTACATAACCTAAGGTAGACGCTCCACCCGTTGGGTTTATCAAGTATGCCATTAAACTTGGCGTATTGCCAAACCAATAGGCTAATAAACCGGTAATTGCCAAAGCTCCACCCATGTACGTAAATACATTTGCTAAAAATGCACTACTGGTATCTCGAGTTGTCGCTTCACCCAAACTGGATTGAGGATTGTTGTTGCTGCTATAGTCTATCATTGTGTTTTATTTTTCTACCATTATCAAAAATAGTACCCTCAAATATAATCTGAAATTTTGGCAGATTTATGAAAGTCGAGCTGACAGTAATTGAATGAATTCTTTTCTAGTAGAATCTTTTTCAAACGCTCCTGTAAATGCAGAAGTTGTAGTAACTGAGTTTTGCTTTTGAATTCCTCGCATTTGCATACACATGTGTTTTGCTTCAATTACAACAGCTACGCCCAACGGATTCATTGTTTCTTGAATACACGTTTTAATTTGGTCCGTTAATCGTTCCTGAACTTGAAGTCTTCTTGAGAAGGCATCTACTACTCTGGGGATTTTACTTAATCCAACAATTTTTCCATTCGGGATGTATGCGATGTGGGCTTTACCCATAAATGGCAACATGTGATGTTCGCACATACTGTATACTTCAATGTCCTTAACAATTACCATTTGGTTATGGTCCTCTGTAAACATTGCGCCTCGTAATATTTCTGCAGGGTCTAAATCGTAACCGTGCGTTAAATACTGCATTGCTTTTGCAACCCTTTCCGGAGTCTTCAATAGACCTTCACGGTTAACATCTTCTCCTAATTCTGAGATAATGCCGCTGTACATGTTAGCAATTCTCTCAATTTTATCATTGTTATACTCGTCAGATCGAACGTAACCTTCTATAAATTCTTCAGCCATTGTGATAATAGATTTGGTTAGTATGCTAACCGTAATATTCTACATAATTATTTTCTGTCTCTGAAATTTTAACGCTATGTAGTTCAGCGCCAAGTTTCTTTACGGGATTTTCTAATTGCTCCCATATTGCAATTGCTAAATTTTCAGTAGAAGTCATTATGTCTTTCGTAAAAAATACGTCGGTGTTTAAGTTTTTGTGATCTACATGTTGAATCACTTCTTCTTTAATGACATCTCCCAAAGCTGAAAGGTCAACAACAAATCCTGTCATTGGTTCGGGAGTTCCTTTTACGGTTACCCACAATACGTAATTGTGCCCATGCCAGTTGGGGTTAGAGCATTTTCCGAATGTTTCGTAATTTTTTTGTTCCGACCATTCAGGTCTAGCTAATTTATGTGCTGCGCTAAAGCGTTCTCTTCGTGTGATATGTGCTATTCTGGACATGCTTTTTTAATTTTTTACAAATATAATTGGTTGAACTGGTTATTCAACTTAATCCGTCAACAATAAATCTTGTATTTCTGTTCAATTATATTGAAATAACTATCTTTCTTGCAAGTCTTATTTGTTGTTTGTGCTTTAAAAAATGGATAGAGATAAAAGCGGGTAGTATATATTATCCTAATACATAAATATATACGGGTTTTATTACTTACAGCCGATTTTAAGTAAAAGGGAGAGGCTATTTTTGGTGATTTTTTTAACAATTCAGCTTTTAAATACACCTTAAATAGAAACTTTTAAATGATAAAAATATAGTTGAATTCCCTGTTATCTCAGCCATAGTTGAATGTACAGTATCTCGTGAAAAGGAAGAGGAAAGTGATTTACCAATTCTAAAGCGAATGGATTCGCACATGCAAATTTCTCTTATCAGATTGTGTTAGGTTAAGGGGAATAAGGGCCGATATTTAAAGGTACAGAATGTATGATTGTGGCTTAAAATGGATGTTCAGGAGAAATAGCATGTTCAACAAGGTGTCTAACTCAAATTTTCAATTATTTCATTACAGCTCAAATAGAAGATTGGGAGGATGGCAATTTTTAATTTCAGCGGAAAGGCCAATTTATACGGAATCAGTATGATTTTTATTTGGAAATTTTAATTGACAAAGATTCAGGAAGATTAATTTCAGTGGGTTATCAAGAAAGTTACAAATAAGGAGGGCCAAGTCAAAAAAGTGTAATGAAAGCAACATTTTATTTACTCTAAATAAACTCAAAGCGCTTTTCGATGAGTTTGTTTTTAGGCATTGACAATTTAACTGCAACTTCCCCTAGTTGTTGAAATAAATTATCTAGATGAGTGTATGTAAAGGTAGTCATACGTTCGATATGTAAGTATAAAATACAAATAACTATAAAGTGTAAATAGATTTCTTCTTGTTTCAAGCTATCGGGCTTACCTTTGGAGAAATCGTAAAACGATGACTATGGCAAATAATATAGCGGCTCTAGAGCCTCAGATCATGTGGAAAAATTTTGTTGATTTAAACGCAGTTCCACGTCCTTCTAAAAAGGAAGAACGAGTTATTAAGTTCATACAAGACTTTGGTTTAAAGTTAGGCTTACCAACGAAGACAGATGCTTGTGGTAACGTATTAATTTCTAAGCCTGCAACGCCAGGTATGGAAGACCGTAAAAGGGTTACGTTGCAATCACATTTAGACATGGTGCATCAAAAAAATAACGATACCGTTTTTGATTTTGACCAAGAAGGTATTAAGATGCACATCGATGGGGACTGGGTAAAAGCAGATGGAACTACCCTAGGATCTGATAATGGCATTGGAGTAGCTTCCATTATGGGGCTGTTAGAATCCACCGATATTCCGCATCCTGCTATTGAAGGGTTTTTTACGATTGATGAAGAAACTGGAATGACAGGTGCATTTGAGTTGAAAGCTGGATTCCTAGAAGGCGATATTCTTTTGAACTTAGATACTGAAGACGATAACGAGTTGACCATTGGTTGTGCCGGTGGCGCAAACGTTTCTGGAGAAGCATTTTATGACGAGGTTGAGATGAATCAGAATTTCGAAACAATTCATTTGACATTAAAAGGGCTATCCGGCGGACATTCAGGAATGGACATCATTAAAGGGTTAGGAAATGCAAATAAATTGATGAATCGATTTATGCATGAATTAATGGCAAATACAGAATTTTCGATAATTGAAATTAATGGTGGGGGGCTGAGAAATGCTATTCCAAGAGAATCGAATGCAATCATTGGAGTTGCAAAAAAAGACCTCAACCTTTTTGTATCAGTTAAAGATAAATTTGTCGCTGAAGTTATTGCAGAATATAAAGATACTGACCCTAATTTAATATTTGAAACAAAGGCTGTTGAACTAAGATCTAAAGGTGCTTCAATAGAGTCTTCAAAGCGTTTTATAACAGCTATTTATGCTGTTCCAAATGGCATTTATAGAATGAGTTCAACCATTGAAGGTTTGGTGCAAACTTCAAATAACCTATCGCAGGTTCAAATGAGGAGAGGAAAAGCAGAAGTTTTGTGTTTGTGCCGGAGTTCTGTTGATTCTGAGAAATGGGATGAAGTGAATACCATTAAGGCTGCATTGTCAATTATTGACGCAAAAGTTAACACAGATGTAAATTACCCTGGGTGGACTCCTGAACCTTCTTCTGCAATTGTTGCGATGATGAGCGATTTATATGAAGAGATGTTCAATAAAAAGGCCCACGTAATGGCCTGTCATGCAGGATTAGAGTGCGGAATTATCGGAACAAATTATCCGAATTTAGATATGGTTTCTTTTGGACCAAACATTCGTGGAGCGCATTCGCCTGATGAAAAAGTTCAAATTAGTTCAGTACAAAAGTATTGGAGCTTCTTATTAGAGACGTTAAAGAGAATACCTTCGAAAGAATCTTAGAAGGTCGAATTACGAATGAGAGTATTCGTAATTATTAATTTGCAATTTTTGATTTATGAAAATTCTCCTTGTAGCTGCCACCTCATTAGAACTTAAACCGATTCAACGCAAGTTAGAGGAGCAGAAGCCCATGCATGATATTTATACCTTGGTAACCGACGTTGGCATGATCGCTACCACATTTCAATTAACTAAAGTTCTAAAAGAAGAAAAGTTTGATTTGGCGATAAATGTTGGAATTGCAGGGGCATTTGACAGAAAGTTAGCGTTAGGAGAAGTCGTGGAGGTAGTACAAGATCAGTTTTCTGAAGAGGTGGTCGAGGATGGAATTGAGCTCAAATCCTACGAAGAGGTGGGGTTGAGAGGGGAAGATGAACGACCATTTACAAATGGAGTTTTAAATCGATCTTTTCTATTCCTGCAGTCTGCTTTTGTTAACTCATCTCAGGCACTTAAAGAGGTTAGTTCAATTACTGTGAACACGGTTCACGGCAATGAATTTTCAATAAAGCGAATTCAAGAACGGTTAAACCCCCAGATAGAAAGCATGGAAGGTGCTGCATTTTTTTATGTTTGTAATCAAATGGAGGTTCCTAGTCTTCAGCTAAGAGCCATTTCTAATTACGTAGAAAAACGAAACCGAGATGCATGGGAAATTGAACTTGCTTTAAATAATTTAGCAATTGAAATTCTAGCTATATTTAAGAAATTGTAATGCAAAAGCTAACAGTCGGATTTTCTCCTTGTCCTAACGATACCTTCATTTTTGATGCCATGGTGCACCAAAGAATTGACACGGAAGGGTTAATTTTTGAAGTTACCTTAGGGGATGTTGAAGAGCTAAATGACAAAGCATTTAAACAAGAATTAGACATCACAAAGTTGAGCTATCATGCCATGGTGTTTTGTCTCGACAAGTACCAATTATTGAATTCAGGTAGTGCCCTGGGAAGTGGCGTAGGTCCTTTGCTTATTGCAAGGGAAGAGCTGAGCATAGAGGAGGTCAATTCAGCTAAAATTGCAATTCCTGGAAAGTATACCACTGCCAATTTTTTACTTTCAATGGCGTATCCAAAGGCTACAAATAAAGAAGCCGTCTTGTTTTCTGAAATTGAGAAAATGCTTCTTGATGGGAGCGTTGATGCCGGTTTAATAATTCATGAAAATAGATTTACTTACGCTCAAAAGGGACTTAAGAAAATAATTGACTTAGGAGATTTTTGGGAAAAAGAGTCAGGCGGTTTAATCCCTCTTGGCGGAATTGTAATTCGAAGAAGTTTCGATAAAGGATTGCAACAAAAGGTAGATAGAGTGTTGCGCAGAAGCATCGAGTTTGCTAAAGCCAAGCCAAGTGCATCGCAAGAATATGTACAGCAACATGCGCAAGAAATGAATGAAGGAGTAACTCAACAGCACATTGATTTGTATGTAAATGAGTTTTCAGTTGATTTAGGAGAGCGCGGAAGGCAAGCAGTTGAAAACTTCATCTCGGTTGCCGTGAAAAAAGATATAATTAAAGAAATTACCAAACCTATATTTGTTTAAAATGATTGTAGTTACAGGAGCGGCCGGCTTTATCGGTAGTTATTTAGTGAATTTTCTCAATCAAAAAGATCGTGAAAACATCATTGTCGTAGATGATTTTAGTTTCCCTATAAAGAATAAAAACCTACAAGGTAAACGAATTGTTCACCAAATTGAGCGGGAAGAATTCATTCCCTGGTTTGAGGAGAATGCAGCCAAAGTAACATTTGTGTTTCATTTAGGAGCAAGAACAAATACGACAGAATTTGATGAAGCTGTTCTTCAAAAATTGAATGTGGAGTACTCCAAATCGATTTGGAAAATCTGCGCAATGCACAAAATTGGATTGGTTTACGCTTCATCGGCAGCAACCTATGGATTAGGTGAGTACGGTTACAAGGACTCTGAAGAAACTATGAACAAACTAGAACCGTTGAACCCTTATGGTCGTTCTAAAAATGAGTTTGATAAATGGGCCTTTGCACAAGACACTCAACCACCATTTTGGGCTGGGTTAAAGTTCTTTAATGTATATGGTCCGAATGAATATCACAAAGGACGAATGGCTTCCGTTATTCTTCATGCGCACAAGCAAATCAAGGAAACTGGAGCAATGAAATTGTTTCAATCACACAACCCCGACTACAAGGATGGAGAACAAATGCGTGATTTCGTTTATGTTTGGGATTTGGCCAACGTTATGTTTTGGATGCGCAATAAGCTACCTGAGAATGGCTTGTACAATATGGGGTCTGGAGAAGCAAGATCATTTTTGGATTTAGTAAAAGCTACTTTTAAAGCCATGAATACTGCGCCAAGTATTAGCTTTATTCCAACTCCAGAAGATATTCGTGACAAGTATCAATATTTTACTGAGGCGGATATGAATAAGTTAAAAGAAGCCGGCTATCCGCATCCATTTCATACCTTAGAGGAAGGGGTAGAGGACTATGTTAAAAAATACCTTTCAACTGGAGCGTATTATTAATGGGCTTATTCGAAAACATCACTACCAAAGTAATGCATGGCATCTTCTTCATTTTGATGCTGATGTCAGTCTTTCTTTACAAAGAACGAATGTTTGCCGATGCTTCGTATTATCTATTTCATGCCATTAACACTCAATGGTTTCATGTTGAGCATGGAAGAACCGTATTAGCTTTATCACAGGTTTTTCCAATTTTAGGAGCGTGGCTTCATTTGCCTTTGCAGGCGGTTTTAGTTTTAGGTTCCCTGGGACATGAGTTTTTTTATTACAGCGTTTTTCTAGTTTGTTTGTATTTGTTGAAAGATAAGAAGGCAGCATTGGCAGTTATTGCAGTGCATGTCATAGGTCAACTTTCGTTGTATTGGTCGCCTATGTTAGAGATTTGCTACGGTGCAGCGCTCTCTGTTTTATTCTATTCTATTTTGCAATCCAATAAATGGGAAGATGACAAGTGGTTGATTTTTATGCTAGTGGTGCAGTGGTTTGCCATGATGAGTCACCCTGAAAACTTTCTGCTAATAGGAGTAGGATTAGCATATCACTTCCTTCAAAAGGGGTTTCAAAAGCGCATCCATTTGGGTCTAGGAATCTTCACCGCCGTGGGTTTTGTCGTTGAGGTTCTTACTTTTTCTGATTACGAGAAAGGTCATACCCAACTCTCAGGAGATGAACAAAAGGCTACCGCATTAAATTTATTAGATGGGGCTTATTTGCAAGATGTAGTTAGTATTTTTTCAAACTTTTTCTTTGACTTAGTTGCTTTACTCTTTATTACAGTGGTTTTTATGGGCCTTCGAAAACGCTGGAAAGAACTGTTGCTTTTTGTTGGTAGCATCGTATTCCTATTGCTTCTGGTAAACCAAGCTAAAATTGCCGACGAGTACAGTCGATACAATGAATCGATGTATAATCCTCTGGTGTTTATTGTGGTGTTCTTTTTTGTTTACGAGCTTGTTGGCTTTGCTAAAAAGCAGCTTCGTTCTTTAGCTATCGCATTACTACTTGTCATCTCCTTGTTCCGACTAGGCTGGATTTACCAACACGGAGAACCATTAAGAGTTAGAACTGCTCAATTAGAGCGTTTAGTTGATTATACTCAAACTCTTGGAGGTTCTAAATACAGTATTGACGCTAGAAACTTATCCTACGCTACTTGGGCAAATCCTATCGAAAGCTTGTTCTACTCTGCATTGGATGGAGCAGAACAAACGGTTAGTTTAATAACCAGCGTAGATATTGAATATAAAAAAAATGTCGAGAACTTGAAACCGGAGATGTTCCTTTTTAGAAGATTTGAATTAGAACCTCTCGATTTTTTAAACGATCAATACTTTCAGCTTGACACTGGAAATTACCTTGCGTTAAATACGGCTGTATTTCAAAAATCGGTGGAGGAGTATGCGCAGCATGTAACCTTAGAATTGTTGAGCCAAGAATCATTAGAGTACAGCGATTCTACTCGCTTCTTAATAAAGGTAATTAACAAAAATGCGGAGTCTTTGCCTTCCAACGTAGACGAACAGTTATTTTTATCCTACCATTGGTTGGATGAACTGGGAGGTCAAAAGGTATGGGATGGTAAACGAACAAAATTAGAAATAGATGTTCAGGATTTCTTTGTTCAAACGATAACCGTTATTTTACCGGAACATGAAGGTAATTTTATTTTTGTACCTGATCTTTTAATTGAAGGAAAAGAGTGGTTTCTCTTGCAAGAGAAATACAATTTAAAAATAGACTAGAAGCTGTATCTTAGGATTGCAAAAATTGCTTTTACACCATCTTTCCAACCAATTTTTTTACCTTCATCGTAGCTTCTAAATTCATACGCTACCGGAACTTCCCCATAGGTTATTCCTTTTACCTTCGACAGTTTTGCTGTTATCTCAGGCTCAAAACCAAAACGTTTCTCCTTCAATTCTAACGATTGGGCAATTGTTGAGTCCATTAACTTGTAACAGGTTTCCATATCTGTAATTCTCCATCCACTGCAAATGTTTGAGAGGTTGGTTAGAAATTGATTGGCAAAATAAGATGCATTTTTAGTAGGATTTTTTGCCTCTAGAAATCGAGAGCCATACACTACCTTCAAGTTTTCGTTAATTGCTTTTTCGAGTAATTTATTAATGTCATGCGGATTCAATTCTAAATCTGCATCTTGCGGAATGAGGTAGTCGCCTGTTGCTTGTGCAATTCCATAATGCAACGCAGCTCCTTTCCCCTGATTTATCTGCTGGTTGTGCAGCTTGATGCCTGCTGAAGGGTTAGCGATAATGAAGTCTTCTGTTAAAGTTCTTGTATTGTCGGAGGAAGAATCGTTGATGACAAGAATTTCCTTTTCAATACCTTTCACCAATTCTAGTTTCGAAATAATTTCTAAAACTTGAACAATGGTCTTTTCCTCGTTGAAGGCAGGAATAATAATGGAAAGCTTTTTAATCACAGGCAGAAATTAAAGCTCTTCTTTTAAATTGAGCAAAAAAGATTTCACCTTTTTCAACGATTTTAGCATTTCGGCTTCGTTCATTGTTTCAGACTTAGTTTCTTTCATTTTCTTTTTAGCACCATCCAATGTGAAGCCTCTTTCTTTCACTAAATTAAAAATTATGTGTAAGTTATCTATATCTTTTTGAGTGAATAGTCGGTTTCCTTTAGCATTTTTCTTTGGCTTAAGAATACTAAACTCTTTTTCCCAAAATCGAATTAATGAGGTGTTAACATCAAACATTTTACTTACTTCTCCAATAGAATAATAGAGCTTCGAGCTTTTTTCCACCATCTTAATCGAATGATTGTGTTTGTTGAGAAGAGAATTCAATCATTTTTGCGTATTCCGCCGGAGTTAAATCGTTAAAGTAGAAGTTAACTGGGTTAACTTTATTTCCGTCTTTCAAAACTTCATAGTGCAAATGCGGTGCAACTGATGTACCTGTGTTGCCGACATAGCCAATTGTTTGGCCACGCGTAATTTCTTGTCCTTCTCTCACACCAAAACTACTCATGTGGGCATACAAGGTCTGGTATCCATATCCGTGATCTATCACAATGTGATTTCCATATCCCCTTCGACTAATTTCGGCACGAATTACTTTTCCTGCTCCTGTGGAATATATTTCAGTTCCTCTTTCTGCAGAGAAATCCATGCCTGTATGCATTTTCATCCTCTTGTAAATAGGGTGCATTCTCATACCGTAACCAGAAGCCATTCTTCTTAAATCCTTGTTAGAAACAGGCTGAATAGCAGGGATTGAAGCAATCATTTTCTCTTTTGCCAATGCCATGTTAATCACATCATCGTACGATTTAGATTGAATGTATAATTGCTTGGTAATTTGATCTAGTTTCTTAGAACTTTCAATTATTAATTCCGAATTTTTTAATCCTTGAAGTTTTTTATAGCGGTTAACTCCCCCAAATCCTGCGGTTCTAATTTCCTTTGGGATTGGTTCAGCTTCTAAAATTACGCGGTAAATGTCATCGTCCCTCTTTTGCACATCGGCCAAAACTTCATCCGCTTGGTTCATTCTTTTGTTGAGAATATCATACTGTGCTTTTAGCTGACTATTTTCTTGTTTCAGGATTTTCTCTTTGGGAGAATCAAAATATTTAGCCCCTATAAAGAAGAAGATTAAACCTGTAAAAGCACTAGCAGTTAAGAAGGTAGAGATTTTTAACGAACGCTGTTTCCAGTCTGCTTCGATTTTTTCGTAGCTAAGGGTTTTCGTGTTAAATCTATACTTTATTCGAGCCAATTTTATTCCTTATTTGGTTAAGTTTGCAAGCTAAATTACCCTACGAAAGTAAAGCATTCAAAGCGTTTTCGCAATAACAAAGGTGGTTTTCAAATGTTAATATAACTTACAGATTGTTAAAAGTTTTCAACAGATATGACTTCACAATTAATACGAGAAGCATTTTTTAAATTTTTCGAAGCCAAAGGACACCATTTGGTAAACTCCGCACCAATTGTTATTAAAAACGATCCAACCTTGTTGTTTACTAATGCGGGAATGAACCAGTTTAAGGACAATTTTTTGGGTAATTCAGTTCCTAAAAATAAACGAGTCGTGGATACGCAAAAGTGCTTGAGAGTATCTGGTAAGCATAATGATTTAGAGGAGGTTGGAGTAGATACCTACCATCACACCATGTTCGAAATGTTAGGGAATTGGTCGTTCGGCGATTTCTTTAAGGAAGAAATGATTCCCTGGGCTTGGGAATTTCTGACGGATGAATTGAAGTTAGATCAAGAGCGCCTGTACGTTACTATTTTTGAAGGAGACAAAGAAGATGGAACAGAAGAAGATGCAACCTCTTTAGCGGCTTGGGCGAAGATTATAGAAAATGATAGAATACTCAAAGCCAACAAAAAGGATAATTTTTGGGAAATGGGTGAGACCGGCCCATGTGGCCCATGCTCTGAAATTCATATTGACTTAAGAAGTGATGCTGAGCGAAATCGAGTAGATGGGAGAAGTTTGGTAAACGAAGATCATCCGCAAGTAATTGAGATTTGGAACTTGGTTTTCATGGAATTCAACCGTTTGAAAGACAAAAGCCTTCAAAAATTACCGGCGCAGCATGTTGATACAGGCATGGGGTTTGAACGCTTGTGCATGGCGGTGCAAGGTAAAACTTCCAATTACGACACAGATGTTTTCATGCCATCCATTCAGGCAATGGAGCAAATTTCAAAGAAGTCTTACACGGCAACATACGATAAAAAAGATGTTGCCTTTCGAGTAATTGTCGATCACATCAGAGCCATTTCTTTTTCCATTGCAGATGGTCAGTTGCCTTCAAATACCGGTGCAGGCTATGTAATTCGCAGAATTTTGAGAAGAGCAGTTCGATACGGGTATAGTTTTCTTGATTTGAAAGAGCCTTTTATGTATCAATTGTTGGACCCTTTGATTGCTGCGCTAGGTTCAACATTTAATGAATTAGAAGCACAAAAATCTTTGATTTCGAAAGTGATAAAAGAAGAGGAAGCCTCTTTCTTGAATACGCTTGACAAGGGAATTCAATTGTTTGAAAACAAAGTAGCAACCAAACCTTCTGCTATTGACGGTGACTTTGCATTTGAATTGTACGATACTTTTGGTTTTCCAATTGACCTAACTCAATTATTGGCTCAAGAAAGTGATCTACATGTTGACATGCAAGGTTTTGAGAAAAACTTAAAGCAGCAAAAAGAACGTTCAAGGGCTGCCACGAAGATAGATACCGGTGATTGGGTGGAAATTCACAAAGACGAGAAGGAAGAGTTTGTTGGATACGATCGAACAGAAACGAAAGTAAAAATATCTCGCTACCGAAAGGTGAATCAAAAAGGGAAAGATGCCTACCAGTTGGTGTTTAACATTACCCCGTTTTACCCGGAAGGTGGCGGTCAAGTGGGCGATTCCGGATACATTGAAGCAGATGCTATAAAGGTTTCTATCTTAGATACTAAAAAAGAGAACAACCTAATTATTCATGCGGTAGAAAAGTTACCTAAAAATTTAGAAGTAGAATTTCTAGCGGTTGTAAATGCGGGCAAAAGAGACTTAACAAAAGCAAACCACACTGCAACTCACTTATTGCACCAGGCGTTGAGAGAAATTTTAGGAACTCACGTGGAGCAGAAAGGTTCCTTGGTAAACCCTTCCCATTTGCGATTTGACTTCTCGCACTTTCAAAAGGTAGAGACGGAGGACATTCGAAAAATTGAAAATTTCGTGAATAAAAAAATCCGTGAAAATGTACGTTTACAAGAAGACCGAAACGTACCCCTTGAAGAAGCGAAAGAAAGAGGAGCAATGGCGCTGTTTGGTGAAAAGTATGGCGATACGGTGCGAATGATTCAGTTTGGCGATTCTGTTGAATTGTGCGGAGGAACGCACGTGAATGCTACAGGAGAAATTGGCTTGTTCAAGATTACACATGAAGGTGCAGTAGCTGCAGGAATTAGAAGAATTGAAGCCGTAAGTTCAGAAAATGCATTACAGCAGTTTTATGCTCAAAACGACTTGTTAAGCGAGCTAAAAATTAGTTTAAAAAATCCGAAAAATATCCGGCAATCGATTGATTCTTTGTTGACGGAGAATGCAAAGTTTCAAAAAGAAATAGAGGGTTTTAAAGCAAAAGCTGCAGGGAATTTGAAGGGGGAATTGAAAGATAAGGTCCAATCCATTAACGGCGTGAATGTTTTAATTGAAGAAGTAGAGGTAGATGCGGGTTCTGCAAAGAACATTGCTTTTCAATTGAAAGCGGAAGTAGAGCGGTTGTTTTTAGTGTTAGCATCAAAAGCTGAAGGGAAACCAACGATTACCATTTTAATTAGCGACGAACTGGTGGCTGAGAAAGATTGGAATGCAGGCAAATTAGTTCGAGACTTGGGCAAACACATTCAAGGTGGTGGCGGTGGTCAAGCCTTTTTTGCGACTGCAGGTGGTAAAAATGTAAATGGTATTGGAGCTGCATTGGATGCCGCTAGAGCACTAGTTTAGTCAAATAAGAAAGGTACAATAACAAAAAGGTCTATCAGATAATACTTGGTAGACCTTTTTATTTAGAGGTTGTCCATTAGTTTAGCCCCTTAAAAAGTCGGAGTAGTATTTTAAATTTCATATAATACCTTTGAGATATGAAATACAAGAAATGGAGCGTAAAAGAGAAACTAGAAATTCTATCTACTTCAGAAGAACTTGGATAGTAGAATCCTGCCGTAAATATGGTGTTAGTACAGGCACTTTTTACAGTTGGAGGAAGAAGTATGATACCCGGGGAGAAGTGGGTCTAAAAGTAAGCTATGATAGCCGGAGTAAAGAGTTAAAACAAGCAGAAGAGGAAAATAGGATTCTGAGTAAATTACTTAGCAATAAAGAGATTGAATTAGAGATTCAACGTGAATTATTAAAAAAAAGTTTGGAACATCGGATCCAAGAAAGATTTAGTCAACCAAATTTATCTTAAATATAAGATAAGTAAAAGCAATATAATCAAGATGGTAGGTCTAGTTCCTAGTAGTTATTACCAGACACCTAGCTTTGGCAAAAAAGGCAACAAACCCAGTGAGTTTACTTTTAATACTTCTAAAGGATTGGTAGATCAAGAAGAGGTTGTCAGGTCTGTTAAAGCTATTCTTAGTCATGAATTTATAGACTGTGGATATCGTATAATGTCAGCTTATTTGAAAAAGGATGGTTATTTAATTAATCATAAAAAACTTTACAGAATTATGAAAGAGGAGGGTTTGTTAAATATTGAAAAACGGATAGATAGAAGTGGTTCAGGTAGGAAATTTGTTAAATTCAGAAAAGTAAAGACTTCTAGGCCTTTTGAATGTTTAGCACCAATAGCGTCCTAAATAAATCAAAAATAAAAAAAAGTAGACTGATTCTAGTGGTTTTCATCATTAAAAATTCATTTTTTTAAAACAGAACCCCCTGCATTGATATAGGTGGTGGTTCAATGTGCTCTTCAAAGGGCTTATCAAGCCAAATTTGCAGGTCTATTTTTGTAAACAGATTTAATCTAATGAATGCTACTAG
>Ga0335398_10000313_pt1 | contig 85074 bp, 79 predicted proteins | sample BON03_FD_205742 | JGI IMG/M metagenome (GOLD analysis project Ga0335398, IMG submission 205742) | Freshwater microbial communities from Lake Bonney liftoff mats and glacier meltwater in Antarctica - BON-03 (spades assembly) (version 2) | ecosystem: Environmental > Aquatic > Freshwater > Ice >... | reverse complement strand
GGGCGCACGAGGTCGTCGACCTGTGGTCGGTGGAGGTCGGTCACGGCCCCTCCCTCAAGACAATCAGCAAAGTCAGCTTCCAGTTGAGCCAGCGACCCGTACACGTCGAGTCGTGGGAAATCTGGGTTGTCGGACTTCCACACCGGGATCGGCGAACCCCAGAATCGGTTACGGCTGATCGCCCAGTCACGAGCGTTCTCGATCCACTTGCCGAAGCTGCCTTCCTTAATGTGGGCCGGCTGCCAGGTGATGTCCTGGTTCAGTTCGACCATGCGGTCACGGACTGCAGTGACCTCAACGAACCACGACGAGATGGCGCGGTAAACGAGCGGCTCTGCACAGCGCCAGCAGTGCGGGTACGAGTGGTCGTATGTGGCGTGGCGCACAAGGACACCGCCGTCGGCGAGCGACCCGCGAGCCTTCAGGTCAACGATGATCTGCTTGTTGGCGTCGAACACATGCGTGCCTACATGGTCGGTGATCTCGGCCGTGTAGCAGCCGTGCTCATCCATTGGACACAGCGTGGGGATGCCTGCCTCGATGCAGGCAATCTGGTCGTCCTCGCCGAAGCCCGGCGCCATGTGCACGATGCCGGTACCATCTTCGGTCGAGACGAAGTCGGCCCCCAGCACCTGCCAGGCGTTCTGCGTGCCGTGCACTTCGGTATCGGTGAAGTAGTCGAAGATTGGTGTGTAGCGGCGGCCGATGAGGTCGCTGCCCTTGAGCGTGTCGACGCGCTCGGCTGCACCAAATTCGGCCTCGTGGTTGGCGACCAGTGCGTCGGCGATGATGTATCGCTGGCCGTCTTGTTCGAGCACCGCGTAGTCAATGTCGGGGCCGACGGCAAGCGCCAGGTTCGACGGCAGCGTCCACGGTGTGGTGGTCCAAGCGACCAATTTCTCGCCGCTATCGAGCGTGAAGGCAACAGTGACAGAGGGGTCCTGGCGGTCCTTGTACGTGTCGTCCATGCGCGTTTCGGTGTTGGACAGCGGTGTCTCGCATCGCCAGCAGTAGGCCAGCACTCGGAAGCCCTCGTAGATCAAGCCCTTGTCGTGGAGCGTCTTGAACGCCCACATGACGCTCTCCATGTACGAGAGGTCGAGAGTCTTGTAGTCGTTCTCGAAGTCAACCCAGCGGGCCTGGCGACCGACGTAACTGCGCCACTGATCGGTGTACTGCAGGACACTCGAGCGGCATGCCTCGTTGAACTTGTCGATGCCGAACGCTGCGATTTCGGGGTGACCGGAGATACCGAGTTCCTGTTCGGCCTTGACCTCAGCGGGCAGTCCGTGACAGTCCCAGCCGAAGCGTCGCTCGACACGCTGACCGCGCATCGTCTGGTAGCGCGGGATGGCGTCCTTGACGTATCCCGTCAGGAGGTGGCCGTAGTGCGGCGTACCGTTCGCGAAGGGCGGGCCATCGTAGAAGACGAACTCGTTGTCGCCGTTCGTTCCAGCATCACGCTGATCAATTGACGCCTGAAACGTGTTGTCGACCTCCCAGCCTTGAAGAATCTTTTCCTCAAGCTGCGGGAAGTTCGGTTGGGGGTCGACTTCTGGGTAGGACACCCCGAGACTCTATCGACCCGCTCCGCCCTGGCCGCTGCCTGTTTCGGGGCCGCCGGAAGGCTCAGTCGTTCTCGTGGTCGTCGTCGCGGTCGTCGTCGCGGTCGTTGTCGAAGCCGTTGTCCAAGCCAAACTTCATGATCGGGCCGGAGCCTGCGTCGCCCTGGTTGCCGAGCGCCATCGTTGGATCGTCGGTCGCGCTCACCTGCTGCTCGGAAGCCATTGCTGCGGCCGAGTCGTCGTCAGCGGCTCCCGCCCCTGCTTCGAGGATGCCCTCGGTCGCCGCCGAGAGCAGCGGACGGCGTGACTCGCCGAGGCCACTGGGAACTCGCTCGGTGAGGTCCATGATCTCATTCGCAGCGTCGCGTAGGCGGCTGCGCTGAGCCACCAGGAACTGTTCCATGTGATCGACGTCGGACTCAAGGAAGTCACGACGCGCCATCAGCGAGTTGACCTCGCCAGCAAGTTCGCTCTTTTCGTGTTCGCCAGCCTTACGAGCTTCAGCGCGAGCCCCAGCCAGCAACTTCTGCGCCTCGGCACGACTGGACTCAACAGCGCCGGCAACTTCGGCTTCGGCTTCGTCACGGAGGCGCTGTGCTTCAACGCGCGCCTCGGCAACAGCAGTGTCAGCAGTGCGCTGCGCGAGCAGCAAGGTGCGGCTGATCATCTCGGACTGGTCAACAGTGACGTCGATCGATGGCTCAGCCGCGGAAGTCGCGGCGGAAGTCGCGGTAGATCCTTCACTGATCGTCGGCCGTGCAATCTCGGCACTGGCATCGGACTGCGACGCAGCATCGCTGGAGATCTCTTGCAAGCGGGCCACGGCGGCACGCGCCCTCGCTTCCATCGCGGTCGACTGGTTTTGCGCCCGTTCGAGTTCGTCAGCGACTGCGGCAAGGAATGCCTGCACCTGGTCGGGGTCAAGCCCGCGTTTGACAGTTGTGAACTGTGCGGTTCTGACGCGTTGCGGATTCATGTCCATGAAACGTCCTCCTCAGACGCTGCGCCCCATGAGGGCGACAGCACTCAATCGTCGTATTCGTCGTACCGCTGCTGGGGCGGCTTAAGTAAGTAGACGCCCGTGGCCACCTTTTCCATCGATCCGTCCATGGCGTAACAGATGCCACTGGCGAAGTCGATCAGGCGGCGAGCGACGCCACGATCCGTCCCCTCGAGGTTCATGATGACCGGTTGGCCATCTTTAAACTTGTCGGCGACTTCTTGAGCTTGGTCAAAACGACGCGGGCGGACCGTATGTGGTTCCATGGACCCTCCAGGAACACTGCGCAGCGCTGGCTGCTGGGGCGGTTGCGGTTGGCTATTCGGGCGGATCTGAACGCCAGAATGATCGCGAGAAGCGGCTCTCTCGACACGCGGGCGACGAGCCGCTGCTGATGCGTCAAAATCACGTGATGGGAAGCTCGGGCGTGACGCCGCAGCATCGACGAACGGCTCGGCGTCCGAGCCGCGCTGGCGCTGACCACGTGGGTCGGGTTCACGCGCACCGCGTTGTCGCGGCGGCGCCTCCGGCTCGTCGTAATCGTCGTAATCGTCGTATGTGTCGTCGGGACCGAGACCCAGGTAGTCCATGGTCCGTTTCCAGATGGGCATGCAATCCTCCTGCTCGCTGGGACTGTAGCTCACACACCCCGTTGAAACGCGGACACCGTGAGATGGATTTCGAGATCATCGCGCAGGGCGCTCTCCAAAGAGTGCGCTCCCGACTCGGATCTCGGTCGAACCGCATTCGATCGCAATGTCGAGGTCGCCCGACATCCCCATCGAACACACTTCCAGGCCGTGGACATCGACGAGCCCACGAACCGTCAGGAATGTCGAGCGAGTTTCCTCCGGCGAGCCTCCGGTCGGCCCGACGGTCATCAACCCTCGAACGTCGAGGCCTTTTGCACGGGCATGCTCGAGCAGTATCGGCACGTCGGCTGGCAGACATCCACCTTTGCGCTCCTCCCCCGCTGCATTCACCTGCAGCAGGATCTTTCCGCCCGGAATTCGCTGAGCCACCTCGTCGATGAGCGATGCTCGATCGATCGTGGCCCACACCGTGACGAGGTGGGCAAGCTGACGAACTTTGTTGGACTGTAAGCGACCGATGAAGTGCACGTCGACACCGGTGGCTTCGATGACATCTTGCTTGGACAGCAGATCTTGGGCATAGTTCTCGCCGATCGAGCGGCAACCTGCTCCCGCAGCCGCGGTGACTGCTGCATCGGAGAACCCTTTGGTCACCGCCATCACCTCGACGGAGTGCCTCCATGTCCGCTCGACTGCGTCGATTCGCGCACGCACTCCTGCGAGGCGGTTCTCGACGTCAGCGGCGGTGAAGGAACTCACGACGTCACTCTGTCATGGGATTCGACCCAGGCCACCACTGCGTGCAGGCTGTGCAGCCACCAATCACGGTGGCCGCAATGGGCGGGAAGCCGGAACAAACCTTCGACGCGATCAAGCAGATCAACCGCCATGGCGGCTACGGGCTACTTCAGGAATGAGGGGACGTCGAAGTCGTCGTCGTCGAGCGGATCATCCGCTGTGCTCTCAGCAAAGAGTTCGGTGATTCGAGTCGGCGAGGTGCGCAACCCGAGATCGCCGCTCGCGCTGTTCGACGGCGTGGCCACCGAACCCGACGAGAAATTCTCGACACGATCAAAGCCCGCAGCAATAACGGTGACGCGAACTTCATCGCCCATCTCGTCGTCGATAACCGTACCGAAGATGATGTTGGCGTCTTGGTGCGCAACGCCGTGGATGATCTCGGCGGCCGCATTCATCTCGAACAGACCCATGCTCGACGGGCCAGTGATGTTGAGCAACACTCCACGTGCGCCATCGATTGCGGATTCCAGCAGCGGGCTCGAAATCGCAGCCTTGGCTGCCGATACGGCACGCTCGTCACCGCTGGCCGTGCCGATGCCCATGAGGGCGGACCCGGCGTTGGACAGGATCATCTTGACGTCCGCAAAGTCAGTGTTGATCAAGCCTGGCGTCGTGATCAGGCTGGTGATCCCCGACACACCCTGCAGAAGCACTTCGTCGGCCATTTTGAATGCGTTGAGCACGCTGGTCTTGTCGTTGGCAACGGTGAGCAGGCGATCGTTCGGGATAACGATCAGCGTGTCAACCTTCTCTTTCAGGCGACCCACACCGTTGTCAGCTTGCACCGCACGCTTGCGCCCCTCAAACGAGAACGGACGGGTGACGACACCAATGGTGAGTGCACCTGCTTCGCGGGCAAGCTCGGCAATGACGGGTGCTGCACCCGTACCCGTGCCGCCACCTTCGCCGGCGGTGATGAACACCATGTCGGCGCCCTTCACCATTTCTTGGATTTCTTCCTTGTGCGCTTCAGCGGCCTCGCGGCCCACTTCGGGGTCGCTGCCGGCTCCGAGCCCACGAGTCAGATCCCGACCGATGTCAAGCTTGACATCAGCGTCACTCATCAAGAGCGCCTGAGCGTCGGTGTTGACGGCGATGAACTCAACGCCCTTCAGCCCGGCATCGATCATGCGGTTGACAGCATTAACACCGCCGCCACCGACACCGATCACCTTGATCACGGCGAGATAGTTCTGTGGAGCACCAGCCATCAGCGGATCCCTTTAAGTTGCTTCGTCAGGAGAATCATGTCGTTCATCATTGTGTCATTTCCATGTGTCCGGCTCGGTACTGACCGTGCTGATCGAGTGCCCAGGCGTCGTCGGGATTTATTCTGTCAGATTCTGGCTGTTCGAGCGGGGACGGTCACAGTACGGTGACCTCGTTGGTCGCCACATTGATCTCCGTCACCACCCCAGCCGGCAGGTCGTCGAGTTGACTTTCGAGCCGAACGAGCTTTTCGATCTGATCGCTGTCGCCGAGGGCCGAGCCGAATCGTACCCGAATGGGCGTGGTCTGGAGGGCCTCCTCGTCCGGCGCGAGGAAGATGACCAGATCGGCGCCGTCGTCGGTCACGTCGATTGCCTGGACCCGGGGCCGAATCGTCGGTGTGAGCTTGGTGACGAGTGAGGCTGCAGACGCCGGTCCGATCGGCGCGAACTCGCCGGCTGCAAGGTCGCGAGTATTCGGTGTACCGAGCAAAATAAACGCCACCGGTTGGCCCTCGATCACGTCAAGCACACGGCCTTCATCGTCGAGTACTCGGAATCGACCGTCGGCGCCGCGCATCGTGGCCACCGGCGTACGTTCACGGATCTCAATCGTGGCAGAGCTCGGCCATTTCGCCCTGACTCGGGCAGTTTCCACCCAGGGGATGGCCTCGAGCGCGCGTTCGGCGGCCTCGGTGTCGGCAAGGAGGACGGGTGTACCTTTGAGCTCGTCGATCACTGCATCGAGGCGATTCTTGTCGGTGTAGACGTTGCCGCCAACCGACACGTCGTCGATAGCAAACAGGCCTGATCCGAGAACTGTCAACGCGGCGAGCGCGACGAGCGCTGCGACAATTCCAGCGACAACCCACTTCAGCCGACGCAACCCCATCGCACGATGGACGGTGATCCGACGCTGTCTGAGACGCTGTTCTATTCCCGGCATGGTGGCGTCCTTGGGTGCGATTGCGTCGCCGATGCCGTCGTCGTCGATGAAGACAGTCCCTTCGGATGCGTTGCCGAGGTCGCCACCGTCGAGATAGACGGCGTCGGGGAGGAAATCGGCCCCACCGATCGCGATGGTTGAGCGAGCGGCAGTGGCCGATCCGGAGTGAGTTCCCGATGCTCTTGCCGGAGTCGGTGCCGACATTGATGAGCTCAACGGGTCGGGATCGAGGTTGACCGGGCGACCGCGAGCTTCGTGGACCGACAAGGAGTCGAGCTCTGTGCCATCGAAGCCGTCGCCAATCTTGATCGTTCGACGCTCTGGTGGCGGCCTCGTCGGTCCCGCATCAGCCAAGGGCAGCGGGCCTTCCGAGGTAACGATCGACAATTCGATTGCTGCGTCGAGCGGATCGACCTCAGCGGAGGTAGTGACATCGTTGCTGATGTCGCGACTGGGCGAGTCAGACAGGGCCCGGAGTACCTCCGAGGCCGGGGTCACCGGAGATGACTGCGCCGCATCCGACCCGGCCGTGTCATCGTCGTCAATCAGTTCGGCGTTATCATCGTCTGAATCGACGTCGAATGCTCGCGAGAGTTCGTCGAGCACCGAATCATCGGGCCTGACGCGACCGCGGGCCCGCTGTGGCTCGCCGGCATGTTTCTTCCGTCTCAACATCAGGTGCGGGTGCCCGACTCAGAAATCATCATCAAAACCGATCAGACGGATCTCGCTCCGCAGCCGATAGCCGGTGGACCGTTCGACCTCGGTACGAACGTGGCGCATCAGGTCGCGGACATCGCCCGCCGTGCCGTTTTCGTCTGCCTGGATGAAGTTGGCGTGCTTTTCGGACACCGTTGCAGTGCCCCGACGCAGCCCGCGCAGGCCTGCGCTCTCGATCAGTGCACCACAGGTGACTTCGCCCAGAACCGGGTTGACGAAGACCGACCCTGCGTTCTGTCCGCCGGGCTGGTTGGCCCGACGCCATTGCACGATCTCGCTCAGTTCGGCCTCAGCCGTTGCCCGGTCGCCGTGCGCCAACTGCAGCGTCGCGTCGAGAACAAGTTCGGTGGAAACCAGGCTGCTCCCTCGGAATCGGAGCCCCAAGGCGTCTGCACTCACAGACCGAACGATGCCAGCTTCTCCATCGTCGGTCAGGTCGCGCTGGATATTCGAGATGTCGGCAATCGTCACAGAGACAAGCGCCGCCGCCATGTCAGAGCCGTGACCGCCAGCATTCATCCGCACAGCGCCACCGACTGAGCCGGGTACGCCAACTGCCCACTCGAACCCCATGAGTCCGGCGGCCGCTGTGCGCCGAGCCAACACCGGGAGCAAGACGTTGCTTCCAGCCGTGACTGTGGCCGACGACTCATCAATGTGGATCGAATCCGTCATGGCGGATGCCGACACGGCAATTCCATGGAATCCGGAGTCGGCAACGAGCAGGTTCGAACCGCGCCCAATAACGAGCACCGGGAGGCCTGACGCCGCTACGGCCCTGGCCAGCGGAACCAGGTCAGCCCGCGATCGGAGCCTGACGAAGATGTCTGCCGCACCACCGACGCGGTAGGTGGTCAATGGACCGATCGCGACATCCCGCTCGGCGAGGTCTCCAAGTTCGCTGAGCGCCCGTTCAACTGCGGCGGACATCGAGTACCTCAGACGGGAACGACGCGATGTCGCCGCAGCCCATCGAAATCACGACATCGCCGCTTCTGGCTTCTCGTGCAACGTAGTCGACTAGATCGCTCCGGTTTGGAAGCCAAACGACACGTTTGCCGGGGTTGGCCTCGGTCACGGCGTTGACAATGAGCTTGCCGGTGACGCCCGGAATCGGTGTCGTACCAGATGCGTAGATGTCGGTAAGCACCACGATGTCGGCCTGGCCAAATGCATCGGCGTAGTCACGCCAGATCTCAGAGATGCGGTTGAACCGATTTGGTTGAAACACCGCGATAATGCGATCCCACCCGTCGCCGCTGTCGCGTGCCCCAGTCAGCACCGAGTCGATCTCGGTCGGCAGGTGGGCGTAGTCATCGACAAAAGTCGCTCCACCATCGACACCGCGAACATCGAATCGCCGAGCGACCCCGCCGAATTTGGCCAAAGCCTCGGCAATGTCTGCGAAGCCCACGCCAATTTCGAGCGCCATCGCCGTGGCTGCGAGTGCGTTCCTGACGTTATACACGCCGCGCATCGGCAGGCTGACCTCACCGAGCCGGACCATGTTGCCGACTTGGCGCCGCTCGACACCAAACGTGAACGATCCATTGGTTGCAAGCACATCAACTGCACGCACGTCGGCATCGTCGCTGAGTCCGAACGTGACGCCACCGTGCACGGCTGAGAGTCGGCGGGTGACTGGATCGTCAGCACTCAGGACCTTGGGCCCAACGATCTGACCGAGGTACGTATCGAAGCTGTCGACGATGGCCTCAAAGGTGCCGTAGTGGTCGAGGTGGTCGACCTCGATGTTGGTGATGATTGAACCGTGCAGAGGCAGTTCGAGATGGGTCCCGTCGCTCTCGTCGGCTTCGACGACGAGCCATTCACCGCCCGACCAATGCGCACCGGTCCCGACGTCTGTGACATCGCCGCCGACGATGAAGCTCGGTCGGAGTCTCGCCTGCGCCAAAATCAGCATCAGCATTGAGGTCGTCGTGGTCTTGCCGTGTGTACCTGCCACAGCCAACGACTTTGCACGAGCGCAGATCGACGCAAGCATCCCGGCGCGACGAAGCACTGTGACACCAGTTTTCCTGGCTTCGTCGAGTTCGATGTTGTGGAACGGAATCGCGGTCGACGCTGTGACGGCGTCGACGCCATGGACGTACGCGCGGTCGTGACCGACATACACGGCCGCACGTGCCGCACGGACGCGCTCGAGAACCGGATGTTCGCGGAGGTCGCTGCCCGAAACGTCGTGACCCATTTCGGCCAGGGCAATGCCGATTGCGCTCATGCCGGGTCCACCGATACCGACGACGTGCAGCCGATGCGGGATCGACAGATCGAGCGGCGCAACCGGTGCCCGCATCGCCGGAGCGGCCGACGATGGAGTCTGGTCGAACGGATTGTCGGTCGAGTTCACGATGCAGGAGATGTTAGAGCCACGCGCTCGATCAACGCTGCCAATGCGCCAGATCGATGAACGTCACCACGGGCCGAAGCCGCATCACTCAATTCTTTCCGTGCGGCGCCGTCGATGCGAAGGCGCTCAATCTCGTCGCCGAGGCGGCCGAGATCCGATTCGGGCATGAGTACTGCGGCGCCCGCGTCGGTCAGCCAACCCACATTGTCGGTCTGGTGGTCGTCGGCTGCGTTCGGCCACGGGATGAGAATCGCCGGCGTGCCGGTGACGGCCACCTCGTGCACGGTGCTCGCTCCTCCGCGGCCGATCAGCAGATCGGCTGCCTCGTAGACGGATGGCATGTCTTGCTCGTACCCGATCAACTGGTGCTGAACACCGGTTGCATCAGCATCGCCAGATCCAGTCTGATCGATTGTGTCAATGAATCGTTCTCCGGCGACCTGCCGGACAGCTAACCCGCTGTCGTCTGCGTGGTCGGCGAGGTACTTCGCGATGACCCCGTTGAGGACGCCCGATCCTTGCGAGCCCCCCATGACAGCGACGAGGAACCGACTGGGTCTCACGCCGAGTCGTTCACGTGCCGCTGCACGTCCCGCCGTGCGATCAACATCGAAGATCGCCTGGCGGATAGGTGCGCCCGTCACTTCAGCGCGCGGCAGCGGGGAGTTCTCGAACGCCACAGCGCACGCCACGGCCCGTTTGGCAGACAGTTGGCTGGCCCGCCCGGGCGTACGGTCGTAGGACACGACAACAACAGGAATCTTCAACCGTCGCGCGGCAAATACAGACGGCATGCTGGCGTAGCCGCCAACCGAGACGACCACGGCGGGTCGATCCTGGCGGAACTTCTTGATCGCCTGCCGTGTTGCCGTGATCATCTTCGGAATGAACGCGATGTTTCGACGAGTCAGGCTGCGTTGAAAGCCGACGACGTCGTAGAAAACAGCGGGGAACGGTGTGTTCGGCAGCAGCCGGGTCTCCATCCCTCGTTCACATCCGACGTACAGGATTTCGTCGGCGCTCCGCCCGCGATCGACCAGCGCTTCAGCGACGGCGAGAGCCGGCAGCACATGGCCAGCAGTCCCTCCGCCGGTGACGACGGCGAACGGGCCCATGTCAGGATCGGGTCGCTCGTCGAGCGACGCTCAGCAGCAACCCGGCCGCGAACATGCTGACGAACAGCGAACTGCCGCCAGCCGAAAAGAACGGCAGGGTGAGGCCGGTCACTGGCATCACGCCCGTCACGCCGCCAAGGTTGATGATCGCCTGCACTCCGAACCACGCCGAGATACCGCCAGCTAGCAGCATGCCGAATCGGTCGGGTGCAGCGAGGGCGGCTTGGATGCCGAAGGCCACGAGAACAATAAAGCCGCCGATGACTGCGGCGGTGCCGATCATTCCGAGCTCGTCAGCAATGATCGAGAAGATGAAGTCGCTGTGGGCGTACGGGAGGTAGCCGAGCTTGGTCCGGCTGCCGCCGATGCCGGAGCCGGTGAGGCCACCGTTGGCGATGCTGACCAGCCCTTGGTACACCTGGTACGACTCGAATTCCTTGTGCCCTTCGATGTCCATGAACGCGGTGAAACGGCTGAGCCGACGAGAGTCGGACACGACGAATCCGATCGCTGCAACGATGGCCGTCAGCGTGAGGCCAGCAAGCGGCTTCATCGGCACGCCAGCGATCCACGCCACACTCAACACGATCACCCCGAGCACGATGGCGGATCCGAGGTCGCCCTGGGCGAGGCTCATCAACGCGGCCGATCCAGCAAGCGCCGCGATGGGGTAGAGGGTCTTGCGGCGATCGCCGAGGTCGCGGGCCCGAGCCGTGAGCAGGCTTGCTGCAGCGATGACGACGACCAGCTTGAGGAACTCGGACGGCTGGACTGAAAAGCCGGCGAACTGGACCCAAGAGCGCGCTCCGTTGACCGGCGTGCCAAGACCCGGGACGAACGGCACGGCCATAGCCGCAGTACCGAGTCCGAGCAGCGGGATGGTCAGCGGCTTCCAGACCGTGTACGGAACCTGCGTCGCAAAGATCATGCCGACGAGGCCGACACCCGCCCACATCGCCTGCTTCGAGAACACTGCGTACGGTGAGTTGCCGACGTTGGCCTGCGTGACTGCCGAGGCCGAGAGCACCATGACGAGGCCGAAAACGACGAACACGAGAACCACGCTGGCAATCACGTAGAAGGTGCCCGGCGGCGGGCCGAGTTTCCGCTTGGGGCCAGCAGCAGCGCGCACCGACAGACCGAACTGAGCGATCGGACCGAGGTCCTTGCTGGGTTCAGCCGCGGCTCGAACTGGACGAAGCGATCTCGGCCGCTCACCGACGACGCCGTGGGCACGAGCGCCCATCGACTTGCTCGTGGCAGCGCGAGCGGCAGGCTTGCGTGTCGGGGTGGATCGCGCCGCAGGCGTGCGAGTCGGAGCCGTGCGTCGAGGCGGACCGCTCGCCGGTGCGCTCCGGCCGGCTGGTGCATCGGCCGCACGCCGGTCGAGCGTGGCACGACGACGGTCAGCGACAGTGAGTGTGGATGTCATGCTGAGACTCCCTGCAATTGCTGTTCGGCGAGTTGAGTAAAGAGCGTGCGGAACGCCTCGCCGCGCGCTTCGAAATTGGTGAACTGATCAAGGCTGGCGCACCCCGGTGACAGGAGAACAGTGTCGCCCGGCCTCGCCCACGCGGCAGCCTTTTCGACAGCACGCTCGAGCGTGCCGACCGATTCAACTCTGCCGACACTGGAAAAATCGTTGGCGATCGTTGATGCCGTCGCGCCAATGGCGAGCACACCGTTGCAGCGCCAGGCTTCGTCCGCCATCGACGACAGATCGACACCCTTGTCGGCGCCGCCAGCGATCAGGACGATGTTCTCAAACGAGCGGATTGCCGCCGATGCAGCGTGCGGCGTGGTCGCCTTCGAATCGTTGAACCAGTCGGCGCCGTTGTGGCTCCCGAGCCGTTCGAGACGATGCGGTGGGCCGACGAAAGTCCCGAGCGCTCGTTCGATTGCATCGCTGTCCGCGAGCCCGGTCTCGAGAACGAGCGCCGATGCTGCGAGTGCGTTGGTGATGTCGTGCGGCAGTGTTCGGCGCAGCGACGCGATCGAAGCGATCGTTCCCGACGGCCCGATGAGGAGGCCGTTTTCCGACCGGTACTCCCCTGCCGTCAGCCCAAAACTCAACGTGCGGCCCGGCGCTCTCGCGAGGTGGCCCATGACGGCAGCGTCTGTCGCGAGACCAATGACGACGTCGTCGGGATACTGGTTCGCGAACACCTGGGCCTTGGCTGCCTCATAGGACGCCATCGACGTGTGCCAATTGAGATGGTCCGGATGCACGTTCAGCCAGACGGCCGCCTCGGCGCGAAACGTTGGCGTGAAAGCAAGCCGGAAGCTCGAGCATTCGACCACGAATGCGTCGTACATCTCGGTGCCGTCATCGTTGCGTGCGTCGATGGCGTCAACCAGCGGCGTGTCGGTGTTGCCAGCGTCGACCGAGCGCACACCTGCGGCTTCGAGCATCCCGACGGTGAGCTTGGTGGTCGAGGTCTTGCCATCCGTACCAGTGACAGCGAGCATCGGACGCGGGCCGCCGGGGCGTTCTTGTTCCCACCGGTAGGCCAGCTCAATTTCCGACACGATGTCGAGGCCGAGGCGTTGCGCCGCAGTGATGATCGGGTGGCGTTCAGGGACACCCGGTGCCGGGCACAGCAGGGTGCACCCATCGAGCAGTTGATCGGGAGAGGTCTGTGCGGCATCGGCGAGGTCGACACCGAGTTCGACCGCCAGCGCTCGCCGGGCATCGGTGATCGTGTCGTCGGCGACCTTGACCGCGACGCCGTGTCGCAGCAGTGCGCGGACGGTCGACTCACCGGCGACTGCGAGGCCATAGACGAGTGCTGTCACAAGCCGCCCGCCACCTTGGTGAAGTCGGCGATAAAGATGGCGACTGCGGTAGCGATCGAGATGCCGGAAATCAACCAGAAACGGATGATCACGGTGGTCTCAGGCCAGCCGAGTAGTTCGAAGTGGTGGTGGATCGGCGACATGCGGAACAAGCGCTTGGTCCGTCCGGATGCCTTGAAGACACCCATCTGAATGGCAACCGAACCGGCCTCCATGACATTGATGCCGCAGATCAAGATGATCAGGAGGTGGGTGTTTGTCGTCAAGGCGAGGAACGCGAGTGCAGAACCGATGGCCAAGGCACCGACGTCGCCCATGAAGATCTTCGCTGGTGCAGCATTCCACCAGAGGAAGCCGAGGCAGCCGCCTGCGAACGCAGCTGCGAAGACGCCCATGTCGAGCGGGTTGACGGCCATGTCGTAGACGTCAGGATTACGGAACAGCCAGTAACCGATCAGCGCGAAGGCGCCAAAGCCCATCAGGGCCGAGCCTGCAGCGAGCCCGTCGAGGCCATCGGTGACGTTGACGGCGTTCGTTGTCGCCCAGATAATAATGCCGGCCCACAGCACCCACACCACGGTGGGAACCTCGATGCCGATTTCCGGACGGGTGACCGAAATCGTCTGAGAGATGCCCGTGCCGACCACAAGGACCCAAGCCATCGCGAAGCTCATGAGCATCGTGATGTAGTTTTTTTGCTTCCAAAAGATGCCCCGGTTGTGACCCTTGCGGACCTTGATGTAGTCGTCGAGGAAGCCCATCACCGCGAGGAGCAGCACGCCGACCCACACGATCATGGTCTGGTTGGAGAACGCGAGGTCGCGGATGTGGGCTGCGACCCATCCAATGAATGCAGCACCGATGATGGCGATGCCGCCCATCGTCGGGGTGCCCTGCTTGATCATGTGGTGTTCGGGGCCACGATCTTCCTTGCCGAGGATCGGCTGACCCTGGCCACGAGTCCGGAAGAAACCGATGAGGTAACGGGTGCCGAAGAGCGACACCAACGTGGAGACCGCCGTGGCAATCATGAGAGCGATCATCGGGAACTACTTTCCATGAACGACAGAGCGACTGCCCGGTCGTCGAACTCGACGACCGTGTCGCCGAGGTCCTGAGTCTTTTCGTGGCCCTTGCCTGCAATGACGACGATGTCGCCACTTTGCGCCACGTCCAAGGCATCTCCGATGGCCGTGTGTCGGTCGGGGTTCAACGTGACTCGATCACGATAGTTGCTCGGCACCCCGGCCACGACGTCATCGATAATCTGCATCGGCTGCTCAGACCTCGGGTTGTCTGAGGTGACGATCACCCGATCGGCGCCGGCGGCGGCGGCGGCGCCCATTTCCGCACGCTTGCCGCGATCGCGGTCGCCGCCGCAGCCGAACACGACGATGACGGATGCTGATCCGTCGACCACTGCGCGGGCCGCAGCAATCACTTCTGTCAGCCCATCCGGGGTGTGGGCGTAGTCGACGATGACAGAGAATCCGCCGTCGACGCCAGCAGGCCAGGCGACTGTTTCGAAGCGCCCGGGGATGGCGTTGAGACGAGCGAGTCCACTGACGATGGCGTCAAGCGGAATACCGAGTTCAGTTGCCGTGACAACGGCGGCCAGCGAATTAGAGACGTTGAACGCTCCGCCGATTCCGACATGAATCCGACGTCCGCTCCACTCGTAGCTCAGTGACGTCGGGGTGACCTCGACGTCGACGAGTTCAGTAACCGAGTAGGTGACGACTCGCATCGACGGCCCGTCATTACCGACGATCACATCGGTCAGCAGCCGGCCATGCGTGTCGTCGATGTTGATCACTGCCAGCGGTGCAAAGCGAACGTCGAACAGCGATGCCTTGGCTCGGAAATAGTCCTCGGGAGTTCCGTGGAGGTCGAGGTGGTCATGTCCGAAGTTGGTGAATACGACGGCATCAAAGTGCGTTCCGTCGACACGATGCAGCGTGAGCGCATGAGACGAAACTTCGAGCACCGCTGCCGAACAGTCGTCCGCAAGGAACTCGGCGAGGCGCTGCTGGAGTTCGGGTGCCTCAGGGGTGGTGCGCGGGCCGTTGAGCGTGCCGATCACGCCGACTCGTTGGCCGTGTGCCAGGAAGATCGCTTCGAGCATCAGGCTCGTCGTCGTCTTGCCATTGGTCCCGGTGATACCAACGGTCGTCATTCGGCCACTCGGGTCACCCATGAGCGATGCGGCGATCGGTCCGAGCCGGAGGCGAGTGTCATCGACGATCAGTTGTGCGACCCCGCCAACGATTGCCGCTTCAAGCCGGCGGTCGACGAGTAGCGCTGCTGCGCCTGCCTCAACTGCCGCTGCAGCGAAGTCGTGTCCGTCGACGCGTTCACCGCGCAGGCACGCGAAAAGCGATCCGCTGTCAACTGCACGAGAGTCGTGCGTGACGGTGGAGATCTGCGTCGAGCCGTCGCCATGGACCTCTGCGATCGCACCACCAAACATGTCGACAAGCACCGCGGCGAGCGAGCCAACCGTGTGCGGGACTGTCACTCGGGGCATCCCTTGCTGCCGGGTGACGGCTGGATATTCCACTCATGCAGCAGTGTCGGAACGAGGGCTGCGAACACCGGCGCGGCGGCCGTTCCACCGAAGCGGTCGCGTGTGCCGGCCGGCGGCTCGTCCACCGAGACCAAAATGGTGATCTGTGGGTCGTCCGCCGGGAAGAACCCAACGAAGCTCGCGTAATAGATCCGGTCGCCGTCTTCGTTGTAGTAGGTGCCATTATCAGCAGCCTTGAACGCTGTACCGGTCTTGCCGGCAACGGGCAGGTTGTCGACTTGGGCCATCTTGGCGGTGCCTTCGCAGACAACGCGCTGCATCATTGCCGTCGTCTCTGCAGCTGCCTGTTTGGACACGACGCGGTGCGTTGCGGATGCAGGCATTGGCGTCTGCTGACCATCCGGGCCGACAGTCGCCTTGACCAGCTTCGGTGCAACATAGACGCCGCCGTTGGCGATGACGTTGATCGCAGAGACGAGCTGGAGTGAGGTGCTCGACATGCCCTGGCCGTACGCAACCGTCACTCGTTCAGAACCCCACAGTTCGTCGACGTCCTTGAGGAGGCCGGGTGATTCGCCGGGGAAATCAAGTGCCGTTTTGGAACCAAGACCGAAGGCGGTCATGTAGTCGTAGTGCTCGTACCGACCAAGTTCCTGCTGCACCATGATCGTGCCAATGTTCGACGACTCAGTCAGAATGTCCGAGACGGTCAGCAGCTCGTCGGGGTGCTCGTGGGAATCCTTGAGAATGTCGTCGGCGTACTTCTTACGCCACGGCACGGTGAAGGCCGTCTCCGGAGTGACGGCGCCGGCATCAAGTGCGCCGGCAATCGTGATGACCTTGGCCACAGAGCCCGGCTCGTAGGCATCGACGGCGGCAAAGTTGCCATTGGTCACGCCGTACTCACCGGTTTGGTCATCCCGACGAACCGAAGCGAGACCGAGGATTTCGCCAGTCTTCGTTTCGAGGGCAATGACGGTGCCGCCCTTGGCCTCAATGCGTTCGAGCTGTTCCAGGAGCACCTGCTCGGTAGCAAACTGGATTGAACGATCGATGGTCAACACGAGGTCGTTGCCGGCGACTGGCGCCTGTGTGATCGATTCGGAACCGGCGATTGTCTGTTGCTTCGGATCAACTTCGCGGGTCATCGAGCCACCTGTGCCGGTCATGACATCGTTGTACTGCTGCTCAAGACCCGCAATCCCAATACCGTCAATGTTGGTCCGACCGAGCACGCTGCGCCCAGTGTCGCCACCCGGCATCTCTCGGCGTGATTCGTCGTCGACGTTGACGCCAGCGTGGCCAAGTGCGCGGATGAAGTCACCGGCGTTGGCGTCAACCTGGCGTGCGACGTAGACGAAGCCGCGATCCTTGCTCTCGACTTCGCTCAGCAGCGATGCGACCTTCTCATCGCTGAGATCAAGCAGCGTGTCGAGTTCCTGAACAACGACGGCACCGTCGACGAGCAGTTTCGGGTTGATCGAGATGGATGCAGCGGGCACCGACATCGCCAGTTCGTTGCCGTGCCGATCAAACATCGTGCCGCGCTGTGCCGGAAGCGAGTACGAGCGCGTCCACTGGTCGGCGCCAGCGGATTGGAGTGAGTCGGCTTCCTTGGTCTGGAGGTAGGCAACGCGCCCGACGATGGCGAGCAGTACCACAGCGATGGCCACGAGGGTGATGCGCAGACGGCGCAGGGGCGAGGCAACTCCGCGCTGCCTTGCTCGTTTCTCGGGCGACGGGGCTGAGACCTTGCGGCGGTTCCGTTCGACGTCACGCGATGCGGAGCGCTGGTTGGATTGGGTCGCCCTGCGCTTTGCCGGGGCGACGGGCAAACGGCGATCTGTGCCAGCAGTGGCGCGGCTCGACGTCGCGGTACCGCGCACCGGAGTCTGCGACGAGGACCGCCGCTGCGGTTCAGCGCGGTGCGCCTTTGCCGAGTTCGCTGTTCGACTCGAACTCTTGCTGGCGACCGAGCTCTTGCTGGGCGTCGAACGCTGGGTAGTCATGCGTGCGGAACGGCCCGCTGTGCGCTGTTGCGGAGCCGCGACGGTGTTGCGGCCTGGCTTTCGGTCGGACGTGCGAGGTGAGTGCGAACGAGTTGCCATCGTGGTCTCCTAGGGCTGGCCCGCGGAGACGCGTTTGACGTCACTGAACTGTTCGAGTGGATCGGTATCGATGATGACTTGCCGTGAGGTGATGTCAATCACCCCGGCTACTGCGAGTTGGCGCGCCGTCGCCCAGCTGTCGAGCTCGACAAACGTGCCAGCGTCGCCACGGACCATGCCGAGATCACCCGCAGCGCCCGCCAGCCGCACAGGCGAGCGCAGTTCAGCGCGGCGGTACCGGAGTTCGTCGAAGCGTTCGCGTTCGTCATTGACGGATCGCTCGAGCTGGCCGATCTTCAGCTGACGTTCGGCGAGCTGCGTATGAAACACCGCAGCACCGAGCATGCCAGCGAGCACGACCAGGAGAACGAAGCCACCAAGGACGGCAGGCCAGCGTCGACCACGGCTTGCGGCCAGCGTCAAGGCGGGCTTCTTCGACTGTGCGGCGCCGGCGGAAATCCGGGTAACTGCCGTTTGCCTACGGAGCGGAGCAGCCATCAGTATCCAAGCCCGCTCGGTGCGTCTGAACCGACGGGAAGACCATCCGACTTGCGGACGGCCTCAATGCGCTCAACGACGCGGAGGCGGGCCGATGCTGCTCGACGGTTTGTCGAGCGCTCTTCGTCCGTCGCTCGCTTCGGCACGCCGCGCACGAGGCGGACCGTCTGAATTGCGCCGCAAACACACGGCAGATCATGTGGGCAGTCGCAGGCACCAGCAGCAAATGCGAAGCGTTCCTTCACGATGCGGTCTTCGCCAGAATGGTAGGACAACACGGCGATGCGGCCGCCAGGCACGGTGTGTTCGACAGCCTGGTCGAGTGCGTCAGGAAGTACATCGAGTTCGCCGTTGACTTCGATCCGGATCGCCTGGAACGTGCGCTTGGCTGGGTGGCCACCGGTGCGACGGGCCGGAGCCGGGATCGAGCTCGTGACTATTTCGGCCAGTTCGGCGGTGGTGGTAATCGGGCGTGCGGCGACGATCGCTCGCGAGATTCGCTTGAAGAATCGCTCGTCGCCATATTTCTTGATGACCGTGCCGAGTTCGTACTCGCCGTACCCGTTGACCACGTCTGATGCCGACCACTGCTGGTCGGCATTCATCCGCATGTCGAGTGGGCCGTCGTGGCGGTACGAGAAGCCACGATCGCCGCGATCGAGCTGCGGCGACGACACGCCGAGGTCGAACAGCGCACCACTGATCCCAGCTATTTCGTGGTCTGCGAGTGCTTCGGAAAATTCGTTGAACCGGCGGTGGCTCGTGCGAATGCGGTGGCGCTGTGCGTCAAGTCGAGCCATCGCTGCGGTGAGGGCGTCGGCGTCCTGGTCGATGCCAAGGATGTCGAGGTGCGGGTGGGCGTTCAGGATTGCTTCGGCGTGGCCGCCGCCCCCGAGCGTCGCGTCGACGAGGGTGCCTGCCGGAACGTCGGCAAACAGCTTCGTGATCTCGGCAAGCATCACCGGCTGATGGTTGAAAACTTCGGCTGCGCTCATTGCTTTGCTCCGGTAGCGACCGTGTCGCCGGTCAGTTCGTCGGTGCCGTTGGTGCAATGCACGCCATACGCGGCGGGTTCCCAGATTTCAATGTGGTGGAGGTTGCCGAGGACGATGACCGCCGACTGCGGCGCGATGCCCGCATAGCTGCGCAATTCGGGCGAAATCGTCACGCGACCCTGCTTGTCGATCGATGCCTCACTCGCCGATGCGGCGAATGCACGCTGGCGGTCACGGCTGGCTTCACCACGCTTGACGCGCGCTATCAGGTCGGTGGCTTCGTCGTTGAAGGCCTCGACGCTGCGAATGCTGACGCAGCCGTCTTCGCCGGAGAACAAGTAGCAGAGATCGCCGAGTAGATGCCGAAAGGTCGGTGGCAGTGCCACACGTCCCCGCTCGTCGAGCTGTCGCTCCTGCATCCCGACAAACACCGGCTGCGTCTCGTTCCTGCTGCTCTCCCCCGGAATGGGCCTGTTCACGCTGGCGAACGAGGGAGATTTCCCCAGCAATCCCCATTCTTACCCCAATTGCCCCCTTAGTCAACTATCTCTCCCCATTTACCTCCTTTTCATGGGTGAGACTGGGTCACCCGTCAGTCCCTCATGTGCACGGCTCGATCAGGCGATGAGACTTCCGCCGGCTCACCCGGCCCGGAGCTCACCACTCAAGCCAAAGTCGCGCGCCCAGACACCCGGACCTGGTGCAGCCGTGCACTCGAACCGCAGCCGGGTGACCCCAGCAAACAACGCGCTGGCAGCACAGCAACTGACAGCGACGCAGGACGAAGTCCTGCTTGGAGCGCTCCAGAGAGGTAGTTGGCAGGATCGAGCCCGAAGCCAAGCCCGAATGACGCGCTCAGGAAGAACAGAGATGTTGCAAGATGTCGGCCGAGAATCGCGTCGGCAGCGACGCAATCGGTGACAGCGCCGACGGGTCGATGCCGTCGAGCGACGGGAACAAACCCACGAGAGCAGCCGAATCGACCTCGTGATACCAGCAGCATTGCAGGCGCAGGGCGGCCCGAGTACGGCGTTGGCTGATACCGAGGAGCTTGTGACCGTCGAGGAGTACTTCACCAGGACCGATGCCATCGAAGCAGACCAAGGTCGACCATTCTGTGCGAATCATCGAGTTGTCATTGACGGTCAGTGCTTGCGCCACGCCTGCCGCTCGGCAGGCTGCAGCAAACCGCTCCCCCAACCAGACCATTGGTGCGTGGACATCCTGTGCCCAGCCAGGCGCGCCGCTGGGGATGATCACGTCAAACCAGGTGACCTCGGACGGCGTCAGGAGGACCGCACCACCGCCGCTCCGTCGTCGCACGATGTCGATGCCTCGCCGTTTGCATTCCTGCGCGTCGATTATCGACAGGTCACGCTGAGTCGAGCCGAGCACCAGTGCTGCGCCAGCGACATGGTTCACCCAGATCTGGGCGGTCGCGTGCTCGGGAATGGAACGGGCGTGGAAGCAAGCTGCCGACTCGTGGAAGTCGAGCCGCTCGAACATGGAGTGAGTATGCCGCTCAGGAAGCCATCGACAGGTACGGCCGCCACGTGTCGGGCATTGAGCTCACCGACACGACGATCCAGGACGTCGAGCGGGGCACCCGACAGGGTCGAACGAGGGCCATCCCTGCCTCTTCCGGTGTACGATCGCGTTTGGTGCGGTTACATGGGGTGCACGCCGCTGCGACGTTCTCCCAGGTGTGCGGGCCACCTCTGGAGCGAGGAAAGACGTGGTCGATCGAGTCAGCGTGGCCACCGCAGTACTGGCAACGGTGCTCGTCGCGGGCAAAAATTCCGCGGCGTGACATCGACGATCGCCTGACGTACGGCACCTTCACCATGTAGCGCAAGCGGATGACCGACGGCTGAGCGATCTCGAACGACTCGGAGCGCAGGACGATGCCATCGTCTTCGAGCATTTCGGCCTTGTCAGCAAGCACGAGGCATGTGGCGCGCCGTGACGACACGACGGACAGCGGCTCATAGCTGGCATTGAGAACAAGAGCGCTGTGCATCCGAGGAACCTAACGAAAGGGCCCTTCGGTGAACGCAGGATTTGTTCGCTGGATGAACGCTCTGGCGTTCATTGCGGACGATCCCATTGACGACACCATTGCAGGTATTTCACCACATCGCCCGGCTCAGGTCGATGCGTGGCATCGCCATACTGGGTGATCAGCCGGAATTCAAGGTACTCCCCGGATGGCACGGGCAAGAACGGCTTGCGTCTCCACCAGCCAGGTGGCGCAGTTCTTCGCGCCTGACGAAGCGCTGTCGGCCAGAGTCCCGGATGTCGGACGACCGACAGCGCCGCGCGGATCACTTCGCCGGGACTGGTGGCCTGGGCTCTTTGGGGAGACCCAAGATCATTTCACCGATGATGTTGCGCTGAATCTGCGACGAACCGGCGTAGATGGTGCCGGCGCGGGCGTTGAGGAATGTGCCGATCCACGACGACGGGTCATTCAGCGCACCGGAATCGTCGGAGCCGAACGAGGACGGCGGCTTGCGGCCTTCCCAATGCAGGGCGTCGGCGCCCAAGATGTCCATGGCGAGTTCGGTGACGACCCTGTGGTACTCGCTCCACTGGAGCTTGCCGATTGCGGCGTCAGGGCCAGGATGGTGACCGGCGAGGAACTGCGTGAGTACCCGCTGGCCGAGGAAGCCCATGATCTGCACCTTCGAGTAGCACCATGCGAGCTTCTGACGGATAACCGGGTCGTTGGCGACGCCGCGATCCTGGGCCATCTTGAGCAGGCGGGCGAACTCGCCTTTGAAGCGGATCGGGCCGGTTGCTGCTGCTTCGCCACGTTCGTAGCCGAGCAGTGACATGGCCACTGCCCAACCGTTGTTGACGCCGCCGATCACGTTGTCCTTCGGGACACGTGCGTCGGTGTAGAAGACCTCGTTGAACTCGCTGTCGCCCGAGATCATTTTGATCGGACGGACTTCGATACCCGGCTGGTCCATCGGAACGAGCAGGAACGAGATGCCCTTGTGCTTCGGCGAATCGGGGTCGGTCCGGGCGAGCGTGAAGATGTGGTCAGCGAGATGACCGGCGGAGGTCCAGATTTTCTGACCGTTGAGGATCCACTCGTCACCATCGAGTTCGGCACGAAGGCCGACGTTGCCAAGGTCGGAACCGGCGTCCGGCTCGGAGTAGCCCTGACACCAGGTGTCGTCGCCCTTGAGGAGACGCGGGAGGTAGTGCGCCTTCTGTTCGTCCGTACCCCACACGAGAATGGTGTTGCCGAGCATCTGGATGCTGAACGCGTCGTTCGGACCGCCGGTCGGCACGCCTGCCTTGGCAAACTCTTCGGCCAGGATGACCTGCTCTGTCGAGGACAGACCGGCACCACCGAACTCCTTCGGCCAGCCAGGTGCGAGATAGTTCGCCTCGTACAGCGTGTTACGCCATTCGCCGACGAATGTTGCGAGCGTCTCACCTTCGAGGCGGCCGATGCCCTCCCAGTTGGAGGGGAGCTTCTCGGCAAGGAAGGCCTGGACCTTTTCTCGGTAGGCCTCGGCGTCTGCGGTGTAAGTCGGGTCCATGTTGGCCATGTTAATCGGTGGCGGTTACCGCGCGGTAGCCGGGCGACAACTCGCCTTGCTGATTTGTGCTGCAAACGGTTCTCAAACGGTTCTCAAACGGTTCTCAAACGGTTCTGCTGAAATCAGCCCGACGGTCAATTCAGCGCGAGCGAGGCAGCCGCCACCAGCGGCCAGATCCGTTCGTGCGGCTCAATAATCTTGAGGCCCTGCAACGACTTCAGTCGGGACCGGACAGCCAGTTCGCGGTGGAACGCTTCGAGCATCCGGTCGCCGAGTACGTCGATCACGTTGCCAGAGAGGAAGACCGTGGTGACATCAAGCGTTGCGCACATTGAGGCCACAGCGCGAGCGAGCATGATTCCTGTGCGTTCCACCATTGGCTGGGTGGCTCGGCCGAGCGGGCGGTTGAACTCAGCTTCGAGTGCTGTCGATGACACGTATGCCTCGAGGCATCCAATGGCGCCGCAGCGGCATCGGTTGCCACCAGGTTCGACGTTGATATGGGCGATCGATGCCGCATTGCCGCGCGCCCCAGAGAGCCGGACCCCGTCGATCACGCAACCAGACTCGGCGGTGGTGTCGATACGAATGCTGAGGTAGCTCGACACTCCTCGGGCTTCACCGATCCAGCGCTCGGCCTCGGTGGCTGCCCCGCCTGCCGAGTCGAGTTCGACCTCGAGGCCAGTCAGGCGTTCGAGATGTTCACGCAGCGGGAAGTTGATCCAGGCCGGGACCAACGGCGGCGAGACCGTTCCGGCGCGCGTGTCGACCGCCCCAACGCAACTCACGCCGACCGCACGTGGCCGGGGCAGGCCGGAAGGCGCCGCAGCGATGATTCGTCGGATCAGTTGTTCGAGCGTGCGCCACACATCGCGAGTCGGCGTCGTCACACGGTCACGCAGCAACAGTTCACCCTTGGCGTCGACGAGCCCTGCAGCAAGACGGCTCGGCTCGATGGCCACTGCCAGAACGTGATCGATCGAACGGCCGGCGGACGCGGTGTCGTTGTCGGCGCCTGTGTCTGTGTCTGTGTCTGTGTCGGTGCGACCTGCCGGAAAACTCATCGACAACGAACGTAGCGCCGACTCCTCCCCAGCGCCGTTTGCATCTACCCTTTCAGACGTGACGATCGACGTTGACGCAGACGGAACGCCAGCACGCGGATCGAGTGGGGGCTTCAGCAACAGCACCGCCGAGCCACCGCCTCAGATCTTCAATCAGCGTCCCGACGCTGCCACGAACGCCGCAAGCCGCAGCTTCGCCGGATTGTTCGATGCGATCGTCTCCAACATCGAGCAGGTCATTCACGGCAAGACTGAGGCCGTTGAACTGGCCATCATGTGCATGCTCGCCGAGGGCCACCTGCTGATTGAAGACGTGCCCGGTGTCGGCAAGACCAGCCTGGCAAAGGCCCTGTCGGCGTCCGTCGACTGCACCTGGAAGCGCGTGCAGTTCACACCCGATCTTCTTCCGACCGATCTCGTCGGCGTGAGCGTGTACCAGCGGTCGACCGAGTCGTTCCGGTTCGAGCCAGGACCCATGTTCGCCAACATCGTGCTCGCCGACGAAATTAACCGGGCGTCTCCCAAGACGCAGTCGGCACTTCTCGAAGCAATGGAAGAACGCCAGGTCACCGTCGACGGAAAGAGTCGACCCCTCGCTCCGCCATTCATGGTGATCGCCACACAAAACCCGGTCGACCAGGAGGGCACGTATCGCCTTCCGGAGAGTCAACTCGACCGCTTCCTGCTCCGCCTCTCGGTCGGATATCCGGGTCGCAACGCCGAAATCCAGATGCTCAACGATCAGGGATCCGCCCACAAGCTCCGCACCCTGAGCCCCGTCGTGTCCGCCGCCGAGATCCTCGAGATGGTTGACGCTGTTCGCAGTGTGTATGTGGCTGGTGCACTGAAGTCCTACCTCGTCGACATTGCCGAAGCCAGCCGCCGTCACCCCGGCATCGAACTCGGATTGTCTCCTCGGGCAACGCTCCAGCTCGCAGCGGCAACACGAGCGCATTCTGCGGCGCGCGGCCGCAACTACGCAACGCCTGACGATGTGAAGGCTGTCGGCATCGCCACGCTGGCCCACCGCCTCATGGTGCGCACCGACCGAGGCGCGCACCTCTCCCCCGAAGACGCTGTACGCGAGGTATTCGAAGCCGTCCCGGTACCGATTGCCCGCTGAGACCCATCGTGGATTCACTCGAACTCCCCGCCGCCAACCCCAGACCCGCTCCCTTCGTTGCGCTGCCATGCTGACGCGACAGGGAACGAGTGGCCTGGCGGCCGGCATCATTGCGCTCGTTGTCGGTCGCGTCTTCGGCGTGGTCGAGTTGTTCATCATCGGTGCGGCCTTCGTTGTTGCCGTGGTGCTGGCGCTCGTCTTCGTGCACGTTCGCCGACCGAACATCTCAGCATTGCGCTGGATGCATCCAACCGTGCTCGTTGCCGGCGACACCGGACGCGTCGATCTTCAGCTCGAACACCACGGCAACGTTCGTTCGACCAGCTTCGAGCTCGCCGAGCGAGTCAGCCGGGCGAACGTGACCGATCATGTCGCACGCCTCTCGATCGCACCGTTGTCGCGCGGCACACGCTCGTCTGCCGGTTACCAACTCCCGACCACAACCCGTGGGCTCGTCCGGCTCGGGCCACTTGTTGTCGAAACTCGTGATCCGCTCGGCATCGCTCGTTCGACCAAGACGATTGCCGACATCGACACCGTCACGGTCGCGCCGAAGACGTTCCTGCTCGACATGCCAGTGCTCGGGCAGGGCGCACTCGGGCGACAACTCGTCGTCCAGGCTCGCCGCCTCGGTCCGGGTGAGTTCCACGGCCTTCGGACCTACGTCGATGGCGACGAGCCGCGTTCGATTGACTGGAAGGCATCGGCCCGATCAGAAGATCTGCTGGTCAAGGAGTACACCGTCGAAGGTGTGCGGCGCTGCACGGTCGTCTTCGATGCCGACCCGTCGTCGTACCTCGACGGCGGCGGCTTTGAGCGCGCTATCACCGCTTCTGCCAGCCTCGTACACAGCGCTGAGCAGGCCGGCTTGACGACACGTTTCGTCACCGCCGGCGGCATCGACCTTCGGGGGCCAGAGACCGGTGCGAACACGTTGCGCGTGCTGGCACGGATCGAACCCGACGGATCAGAACTGGGCATGCTCGACCGAGATCCTGGTGAAGGGCTCGGCCTCATGATCCTCGTGACCGGTTCGCACCGCAGCGGAGGATGGCGCGCGATCCAAGCAATCGTCGATCCCACGCTCACCGTGATCGGGGTCACGACCGACGAACGGTCCACAGCCAACATTGGCGTGTCCTCTCGCACTGAGGAGGAATTCGTCGACTCGTGGCGAGCGCTCAACGGTGCGTCATCGACGCGTGCGGTCAGCACGCCGACTGATGCTGTTGACTCGCGGCCCGCTGCCGGTGTTCGCTGATGACCAACACAGCCGTCCGTTCGCCTGACGTGCTGCGCGATGGCGCCGCCACGTCGGAGTCGGAATATCCAGCCCGGCCCGGCCGACCTGCGCATGAACCGCTGATTGACCCGCAGGTATCCAGTGAGCTCATCGCCACGATTGCGTTGGCGTTGTTTTCGATCGCTGTCGCCGCCGGCTTCGCGCGCGTCTTCGGAGGCTGGCAGTTTCTTGACAATTTTATCGCCATGGCCGTGATCGGCCATGGCCTTGGCTTCGTACTTCGACGGCTGCGCGTTCCCGGCGTGCTCGCCGTGCCGATCCTTGTTGCTGCGATGGTCTGGCTGATCGCTTTCGTTCATTACCGCAGCTCAATGACCATGCTGCTACCGAACGGCGACACCCTCGAGTTGTTCCGTCTGGAAATCGAACTGGTCCGAGAAAGGTTCCGAACGGCCGTTGCTCCGGTCATCTACGGCGGGGGCTGGGATGTCCTGGCTGCAATCGGCATGGCCCTGACCATCGTGTTGGGCGACACCTTCGCGTTCCGTGCGTTCGCTCGAGCCGAAGCACTGGTCCCCGGTGGCGTACTCTTCGTATTTGTCGCTGCGCTCGGCTCCGATCGCGACCGGGTGGCGTTGACCGCTGCACTCATCGGGGCCGGTGTCGCTGCAACAGTTGCACTGCGTGCGCACCACGCACCAGAGCAACGTACCGTCATCGGCGCTCGTCGGTCACCGGCGCGAATGATCGTTCCTGCAGCGCTCGGCACGGCGCTCGTCGTGGCGTTGGCCGCAGCGTTTATCGGCCCGCGGCTGCCCGGTGCCGACGCCCAGCCCATCTACGAGACCCGTGGTGGCAGCGGTGGCAGCGTCACCAATGTCGTGAGCCCGCTCGTTGACATTCGCTCGCGGCTCACCAACCGATCCGATACGGAACTATTCACCGTCAGGGCCGACTTCGAGTCGTATTGGCGCCTCTCGGCACTCCCCCGCTTCGACGGCACCACCTGGGGCCTCCCTGAGCGCTCACTCTCGCGAGTCGACGGCGAACTGTCTCCGGCCCGCGATGGTGCCGCCGAATTGCGCCAGGAGATCACCATCACATCGCTCGGAGCGAAGTTTGTTCCGGCCGCAGCCGACCCGCGCGCTGCATCACCACAAGACGGGCTGCGTTTCAACGCGGATTCATCAACGTTGTTAAAAACGGATGGCGACCTTGCTACTGGCGACCAGTTTGAGATCGTGTCTGCATCACCGCGGTTCCTTGTCGAGGATTTGCAAGCCGCCACATCGACAGACGCAGGCGACCCGATCTATCTCGAACTTCCGGACGGATTTCCGTCGTCGATTGGCGAGGTTGCTCGTTCCGTGACCGCTGGTGCCTCGACGCCGTACGAAGTAGCACTCACCCTGCAGAACTGGTTTCGCAGCGAGTTCGACTACAGCCTCGAAGTGCAGGCCGGTCACAGCAACAATGCGATCGAGGGCTTCCTCCGTGAACGCGTCGGCTACTGCGAACAATTCGCCGGTTCGTATGCCGCAATGCTGCGGACCCTCGGCATCCCCGCTCGAGTGGCGGTTGGTTTCACGCCGGGCAACTTCGATGGCGCTGTCTATTCAGTGCTCGGCAAGAATGCCCACGCCTGGCCCGAAGTCTGGTTCGACAGGCTCGGGTGGGTCCCCTTCGAGCCGACGCCAGGGCGTGGGTCACCCGGTGCGGAGAACTACACCAACGTTCCACCACAGCAGGACTCGACCGGTATCGACCCGAACGCTGCCGGAGTAAACCCTGTACCTTCAGCCAACAACGACCAGGTGATTGCCCCGCAGACAACCAGTGCTCCACTCGGCGACCCTGCGGTCCCCGCAGGTGTCGATCAGGCTCTGCCCCCCGAAGAAAGCGGCGGCCCGCTCGCTGATCCGACCTCGACGGCGAGCGAAGGCTCAGCATCGAAGCCATGGGGTGCACCCATCGTTGTTGCGCTGATCGGTCTCGTCCTTGCACTTCCTGCGCTCATTCGTCGCTGGCGTCGACGCCAGCAACCTGCCGACACCGCTGGTGCCGTCGCGGCGCTCTGGCGCCAGTCGGTTGCCGACGTTGGTGAAGTTGGCCTGCGCCCACGAGCATCGCTCACGCCTGCCGAACTCGCTGCTGCCGCGGCCGCTGCGTTCCCTGTGGTGGCACGGCCATTCACATCACTCGCCGCGGCGATGACCGAGGTGTCATACGCCCCCGATGCCGGCGGAAGTTTGGATGAGTACGGCGTACGCCGTCTGACCGAGTGCCGCCAGTGGAGTCGCCAGATCGAACGGGCAGTCAACGACTCGATCTCACCAGTCGCGAAGATCCGTCGATACTTCACACGGCTGGGCTGAGCAAGGTACAACTGCTTCGGCAACTACTTCGGCAACTGTTCCCCGGAGGGCTGATGTCAGGTGTCGTCGACGTCGTGGCGTTCAGGGCGGCGGACGTTACCGCTGAGCCATGCCGAGATAGGAAGCTGACCGAGCCGGTCGCGGCCGAGGACACGCAACTCAGATTCGAGCATCGTTGCCATCACAAGCACCAGAACAAATCCGGCGAACGCAACGACGAAGTTGACGGCGAGACCACCAATGGTGATTGCCAGCCCGATGACGAGACCGAGCCCGATGAGCGCGGAGCGACGCCGTGACAGGCGATACCCCTTTTGCGCAAACGTGGGGTCTTGTTCGAGTTCTTCTTCGATCTGGCGAAGAATGCGCTGTTCATTCTCGGAGAGCGGCACCGTTCCATTATCGCACGCAAAGCGGCGAAGCTCAACGCGGCCGCAAAATCGGCTGCGGAAATTTTTCAGAAGCGCCACGGTGATCGGCTGAAGCCCGGCTGGAGATTTGCTCGCAGCGGGCGTTTGCCACTACTGATCGGGCCCCCACTGCTGTCCCCCACGCTTCACGTTGCGAACCTTGCCCCCCTTGACGGCACTGGCCGGTCCAATCGCGTCAGCACCGAACCGATTTCGGATCACGTCCAACGCCGCGTCAGTCGCACCGTGTACCGGCGCTCCATCGGCTGCCTCATCGAGCGTGAGTTGATGAAACACGGGGCCGAGGTTCGACCCCGACACTCCCACGAGCCGGACGCCCGGCGACGGGTCAAGCGTGTCCATGATCGGCCCCAACAACGCCACGATCACCTCGGCGCTGTCGATCGCCTCGGAGCCGGTGGTCGATCTCGTGATTGTCGTAAACCCGTCGTCAAACCGAACCTTGAGCGTCAATGTTCGAGCGCCCACACCTCCCTTGCGCAGTCGGCTGGCAACGGCGTCGGCCAGGCGCACAAGATGTGAGCGCATTTCCGAAACGTCATGTGTGTTCGACGCAAACGTCTCTTCGTGGCCGATCGACTTTGCGTCGCGATCGGGTTCCACCGGCCGGTCGTCTGCGCCGACGGCCAGCGCGAGGAGATGCTTGGCCTGGTTCTCACCGAGTGCAGCACCGAGCGCGCGCCGGTCAACCTGATGTAGATCCGACACGATGGTGATGCCGAGTCGATGCAGCTTGTCGAGGGTTGCTGGCCCAACGCCCCAGAGCCGTTGCACCTTGAGCGGGTCGAGAAATGCCTGCTCCGTTCCGGGCTCCACGACTTTGACGCCGACACCGGGTTCGATCCGGTCGCGCAGGACGATGGGCTTCGCCTCGACGGATGCGAGCTTGGCGAGGAACTTGTTGGTCGCGACACCGATGCAGCAACCCAGCTCAAGTTCGTCGCGGACAGCCTGGCGGATTTGGTCGGCGATTTCGGCACCGGTTCCAAAGAGTCGACGTGAGCCGGTCACGTCGAGGAATGCTTCGTCAAGCGACAGGGGTTCAACGAGTGGCGTGAACCGGTCGAAGATCTCGCGGACCTCGGCACTCACCTTGCCATACAAATCGTGATCACCCGGCAGAAAGACCGCATGCGGACACCGACGCTTGGCGATCGCTGATGGCAACGCCGAGTGCACACCGAACCGGCGCGCCTCATACGAAGCAGCAGCAACAACTCCCCGGTTCCCGGTTCCACCGACGACCACTGGTTGGCCCATCAACTCAGGCCGCCGACGCAGCTCGACCGACACAAAGAACGCATCCATGTCGGCGTGCAAAATCGTACGGCCCGGGCTGGTCATCAGTGTCAGTCTCGCCTCATTCGACGCGATCGGCACGACCGACAACGCTTCATTCATGGCATGAAGCGTTGTCTCTGCATCAGTAGCCTTGACCACAATGGACGACCAATCTCGGCCCCTGTCGGCGCTTCCCACTGTTGGCGTGCGTATCAGCGCATTTGTCGCCATCTGTCTCAGCGGCTTGGCCGGCGCACTGATCGGGTACTCATTGATCAGTCTGCAATGTGAGGGCAACTGTGGCGTGCCACTCGGTCTCGGCATTTTGATCGGCGCTGTCGTTGCTGCTGGCGGCATGGCCGTCGTGGCCGTGCTGGTGATGCGAGCGCTCGGGGAATGGCGCGAGATCGAAGATCGCACCGGGGCCGGGCACGCACCCAACTGACATGACTGATTCTGCAGCAGACCTCCGATTTCTCGCCGAGCAACTCGCCCGAACAGCCGGGGCCATGGCTCTCGCAGGCCGCCGCAGCCTGCCGGTCGGCCAACCCCCGGCGCACGACACGAAGTCGAGCGAGACCGACCCGGTCACCGAATACGACAGCGGCGCCGAGGCGTACATCGTCGGTGAGCTGCGTCGACTCCGGCCAGACGACGCGATCGTTGGCGAGGAAGGGGCCAACGATTCGGGCACATCAGGTATCGAGTGGCACATCGATCCGATCGACGGCACGGCCAACTTCCTCTACGACCTTCCTGCGTGGTGTACCTCTGTGGCGGCGGTCGACGCAGACGGTTCGCTGGCAGGAGCCGTGTACGCACCCGTCACCGATGAGATGTTCTCTGCGGGCCGAGGTGGCGGGGCCACACGCAACGGCATCTCGATCAAGGCAAGTGCAGCGACTGAGATCGCCGTATCGATGGTCGGCACCGGGTTCAGCTACCTCCCTGACCGGCGGTTGCCGCAAGCACGCCGAATCCGTGAGCTCCTCCCCCAGATCCGAGACATTCGCCGTTACGGCTCGGCTGCTCTTGACCTCGCCTACGTCGCGTGCGGTCGACTCGACGCCTACTTCGAGGAACACCTCAATTCGTGGGACATGGCCGCCGGCCTGCTGATCGCCACCGAGGCGGGCGCCATCACGTCAGACCTCCACGGTGGAACGCCCGACGAGGGTGGCGTTCTCGCCGCTGCACCCGGCATCCACCAGTCGCTTCTCGTCGCCATTCAGGACGCTTCGAGTTGACCGTTGACCCGCTTTTGACTGTTTTTGACTGTTTTTTTGTCTCTGTCTGCGATCATGCTCGCTCAACAGGGGCGATCTAGGCCAGTATAGAGAACGTGGGAACACGCATCTTGGCCGTCGAAGACGACGAACGCATCCGATCGGCTGTCAAACTCGCGCTCGAAGATGAGGGCTGGACCGTCGACGAAGCCGAGAGCGGCGAAGAGGCGATCGACATGTTCAATCGTTCGAAACCCGACGTCGTCCTGATCGACATCATGCTTCCGGGCATCGACGGATTCGAATTGTGCCGTACTCTGCGGCGCACCAGCGACGTTCCCGTCGTCATGGTCACCGCCCGCAACGACACGCATGACGTCGTGGCCGGGCTGGAAGCCGGTGCTGACGACTATCTCACGAAGCCGTTTGCTCCGAAAGAACTGTCCGCCCGCATCCGCGCACTCCTTCGCCGCATCCGCCCGAGCGCCCCGGGACATGCCCGGCTCGTGTTCGGCGACGTCGAACTGATTCCCGACGAGGGAAAAGTTCTTCGTAGTGGCGAAGAGGTTCACCTCACCAAGACCGAGTTCCGTCTGCTCTGTGAGCTCGCCGAGAGCCCAGGCAAGGTCCTCAGCCGCGAAGCACTCCTCGACAAGGTGTGGGGCTACGACTACTTCGGCGATGGACGCTTGGTCGACGTGCACATCCGGCGACTTCGCACGAAGATCGAAACCGACCCTGCCAATCCACGCCACGTTGTCACCGTGCGCGGGCTCGGCTACCGGCTCCAAACGTGAGCGAAGGCGGCTGGTTCCGTCGCCTGCTCCATCGGTCCCGGCCTGCCGCGCTCGGCCTGCGCCGACGAATTTTGCTCACGATCACCCTCGGTGCGATTGCGCTGTCGATCTTTCTCGCTGTCACCACCTACGGGTTGACCCAGAACAACCTCGTCCGCCAGGCCGAAGACGCCGCTGTCGCGACCTCGTTGCGAAACGCACAGGGCGTGTTTCGTGATCTGCGGTCGAATCCGTCAACCGCTCAGCCCGCTGAGGAGTCGCTGACCAACATCGGCGTCACCCGCTACCTCATTCGATATCAGGGCCAATGGTCCGGCGGTGTCACGCCGTACGTCGACGCCAACCTGCCCAAAGAGATCGTCGATCGAGTGGTCGAGCGTGGCATTCCGTCCCGTCAAATCGTCGACATCAACGGCGAACTGAACGTCCTCGTCGGCTGGGACGTTCCCGACGTCGGGTCGTACTTCCAGTTCAGCAGCCTCGAAGAGCAAGAGTCGACACTCGACAGTGTCCGGATCGCCCTGTTCTTCGCATCGTTGATCTCGACGGGCCTTGGTGTACTGCTCGGCATTTTCTCGGCGCGCCGTGCCGTTCGCCCATTGTCGACAGCTGCGCAAGCCGCATCGGCGATTGCCGGCGGCCGGCTGGACACGCGACTCGAAAGCACCCAAGACCCCGACCTCGGCGTGCTGACCGACTCGTTCAACGACATGGCCGAGGCTCTGCAGCTCCGTGTGGAACGCGATGCGCGGTTCGCCTCCGACGTCAGCCACGAGCTGCGATCACCGTTGATGACGCTCTCGGCATCGGTCGAAGTGATGGAGGCCCGCCGCGACGACCTCCCCGAACGCGCCCAGTCCGCTCTCGACCTGTTGTCGAGCGACGTTCTTCGGTTCCAAGGTCTCGTCGAAGACCTCCTCGAAATCTCACGGTTCGACGCCGGTGCGATCCGGCTCCACATGGAAGAGTTGCTCGCTGCCGAGTTTGTCCGTCAGGCGGTCGCTGTCAGTTCCGCACCGAAGCTCCGCCTCGAAGTGTCGGAGCGTTCAGAGATGGCGCTCATCCGCGGCGACAAGCGCCGTCTTGCCCGAGTCGTGGCGAACCTCATCGACAACGCACTTGCGTACGGGGGCGGCGAACCACACATCGTCATCAGCGTGGTCGAGCCCGATGACGAGCCGATGGCACACATCACCATTGCGGTCATCGATGACGGCGCCGGCGTGCCCGTCGAGGAGCGCGACTTGATCTTCGAACGATTCGCCCGAGGCGGCGGCGCCGGCCGCCGGACAGGCAGCGAGGGCGCGGGCCTGGGTCTATCGCTCGTCGACGAGCACCTCAAGATGCACGGCGGTCGGGTCTGGGTTGAAGACCGACTCGACGGCAAGTCGGGTGCTCGATTCGTGATCGAACTGATGGCATCGGAGCTCACGGATGATGACTAATCGACGCATTCTTTCAGCACTCTTGGCCGGACTACTCACGGCGAGTTGTGCAATTTCAGAAGACGCCACGCCGGTCGAGATCCCGCTGGACCAACGCGGGCAGTTCGGAGCCGAGCCGACCGGTGATGCCGCTGCTGGCAACAACCGGGTGTTCCTCGTGAACAGCGCGAGCAACGGCAGGTTGAGATCAGTACTGCGCGCCGGGTCGAGCGGCGCCGAAGGCATCTTCACGTCGCTGTTTGCCGGGCCGAACGAGGCCGAGGCCGACAGCGGGCTCAGCACGTTTCTGCCCGAGGGCCTCGAGCTGAACAGTGCACGCGTTCGTGTTCGATCGCTCACCCTCGATGTCAACGACGTGTTTGACAAGCTCACGGCTGTGGCGTTGCGTACTGCTGTCGCCCAGATCGTTGCGACTGCCAGCGAGATCGATGGCATCGCACAGGTCAGAATTCAGATCGACGGTGAGAACCAGGTGTGGCCGGTCGGCGACGGTGAGAACACCGATCGACCGCTCACCGTCTATGACTACCCGGGCTTCATCGAGTCGTCGCAGCCGGCCTACCCCGCAATTCCGAGCGCCAACAACTAGCCGCTGCTGGCGGTCACACTGTGCCTGACACAGTGTGACCGGTTCACGCGAAGAAGTGTTTGGCGACGCCCTCGTAGAGATCCATATCGACGGTGCGGGTCTTACCGACTGCAACGCTGAGGTCTTCCTCAATGATCTTCTCACCGCGTAGCACCGCCATCTTGCCCCACGCGTGCTGGTGAACCAGATCGATTGCCGCGACGCCGAAGCGAGTCGAAAGTACACGGTCGTAGGCGGTCGGCGTGCCGCCGCGCTGCACGTGGCCGAGCTGGACCACACGGGTTTCGAAGCCAGTGCGTTCGCCGATGGCCAGAGCGATCTGCGTGGCAACGCCACCGAGGACGACGTGTCCGAACCGGTCGAGGACCTTCTCTTCCATTTCGAGGGATCCGGGCACAGGCTCGGCTCCCTCGGCGACAACGACGATCGAGGCAAACCGACCGCGGTCGTGACGGCGAGTCAAGCGAGCGCAGAGCTCATCGATATCGAATGGAATCTCAGGGATCAACACCGCCGTCGCTCCCCCAGCAATGCCAGCCGAGGTAGCAATCCAGCCGGTGTGCCGGCCCATGACTTCGACGACCATGACGCGATCGTGGCTCTCAGCAGTGGTGTGCAGCCGGTCGATTGCATCGGTGGCAATCTGCACAGCAGTGTTAAACCCAAACGTGACGTCGGTACCAAACACGTCGTTGTCGATCGTCTTGGGCACGCCCACGACGGGGATGCCATGTTCGGCGTGAAGCCGACAGGCAACACTGAGGCTGCCGTTGCCACCAATCACAATCAGCCCTCCGAGGCCGAGGTCGCTCATGCTGCGCTTGACGCGGTCGACGCCGTCGTCAGTGTCGAATGGGCTCCCGCGGCGCGTTCCGAGCACGGTGCCGCCTCGAGGCAGCATGCCGCGCATGGTCTCTACTGACAACGGCATGGTGTGGCGATCCATCACGCCGTCCCAGGCATCGATGAACCCGACGAGTTCATCGCCGTAGTGCCGTTCGCCCTTGCGCACAGCAGCGCGAATCACCGCGTTGAGACCTGGGCAATCGCCTCCACCGGTCAAAATCCCCACACGCACAGCGATTGATCGTATGCGAAGCCGCTCTCTGAGGCACGCCGTGTTCGGAAACGATCGATTCAGTGAGGCTCTTCCCGTTACGGCTGGTATGACTATCGCATGGCTTGGGATAACAGTCGACCGGTTCCGTGGAAACGACTGATGCGGGAGTGGGTGATCTACGCCGCCATCATGTCGGTCGTCTTCCTGTTCGTCTTCAACGGTGACAACCCGGCCGGCGCAATCGCCGGGGTGCTCGTGAGTGGCCCGATGTACCTCGGCCTCGGCTGGGTCTTGGCAAAGATCGGGTACCAGCGCAAGACGATGAAGGAAATGCGAACAGCGCAAGCATCGGCCGGCGACACGCGCAGCGCGGGCAAGCGGAATAAGAAGGGCAAGAAAGGAAACGACAATCCGGACGAGCCGGTCGCCCGTGTCGTTGTGCCGAGCAGCCGGACGGCCGGTGGTGGCAACCGCCCGCAATCGAAGAAGAGCCGCCGCTGACTCCAGTCCGACACTCGGTGCGCCGACTACTCTGACCGTCGTGACGAGTCAGTGTGTGATTGCCATCGATGCCGGTACAACGGGAGTACGCAGCCGGGCGGTTTTCACCGACGACTCCCCGACGGTCGCGTCGTACCGTGAGTTCACACAGCACTATCCGCGGCCGGGCTGGGTTGAACACGATGCCGACGAAATTTGGGCTGCTGTCGTCGGGACCCTCAACGCAGTGATCGACGAGGTCGGTCGGGATCGTGTTGCTGCGATCGGCATCACCAACCAGCGTGAAACCGTGCTGGCGTGGGATCGCACCACCGGCACCACCTTCGGCACCGCAATCGTGTGGCAAGATCGCCGCACTGCCAACCGCTGCGACGAACTGACGGCCGAAGGCCGACTCGACATGGTTCGCGAACGAACCGGCCTCGTACTGGACCCATACTTCTCGGGGACCAAGTTCGAATGGCTGCTCCAGAACCGCGACATCCCGGTCGACGACAAGTTGGCCCTCGGCACAATCGATTCGTGGCTGATCTGGAACCTGACCGCCGGCGCCGTGTTTGCCACCGACGTCACCAATGCGAGCCGAACAATGCTGTGCGACATTCGGACTCGGACGTGGGACCCCGATCTGTGCGACATGCTGCACGTGCCAATGTCGGCACTTGCGAAGATCGTTCCATCGAGCGGCCGAGTCGGCATCACGTCTGCAACGTGCGGCGTGCCGGGTGGGATTCCGATAAGCGGCGTGGCGGGAGACCAGCAGGCCGCACTGTTTGGCCAGGCTTGTGTAGAGCCCGGCATGGCCAAAAACACGTACGGCACCGGCTCGTTCGTGCTCCTCAATGTCGGTGAAACCTGTCCCCCTCCGACGCCAGGCATGCTGACCACTGTCGCGTGGACACTCGCCGATGGCACCACGCACTATGCACTCGAAGGCGCGATCTTTGTGACCGGCGCTGCGATTCAGTGGCTTCGCGACGGCTTGAACATCATCGATGATGCCGCCGAGGCCGGGCCGCTCGCTGAATCAGTCGACGACACTGGCGGCGTTTACTTCGTTCCGGCGCTCACCGGCCTCGGATCGCCCTGGTGGGATCCGTATGCGCGCGGCACCATCGTCGGCATCACGCGTGGCACCGGGCGCGCCGAAATCGTGCGCGCCACAGTTGAATCGATGGCGTACCAAACACGTGACGTCGTCGACGCAATGGTCGCAGCGAGTGGGACCGAACTCAAAGAGTTACGCGTCGACGGCGGTGCCTCGATCATGGATCTGCTCTGTCAGATCCAGTCGGATCAGCTCGGCGTCGACGTCCTGCGCCCAGTCGACCAGGAGACCACCGCCCTGGGTGCGGCATTCCTCGCCGGCTTGGCCGAGGGCGTGTGGGCCACACCGGAAGAAGTGCTGGCGCAATGGTCACTCGATGCCCGCTTCACGCCTGCCGATAATCGTGCAGCGTCCGATGCATTGCACGGCCAGTGGCTGCGCGCCGTCGAGCGCTCGAAGGGCTGGGAAAGCTAGATCAGAGCGTCGGCGAGCCGACCGAGCAGGTTCACTCTGATCCGTTCGCGCTCATGAATCGGGCGGCCGTTGCGACCTGCAACCACGTTCAGCCCCGTTCCGAGCAGGTGTGCCCAAACAAGGTCACTCGGGGCGGCATCGTCGACCTCGTCGAGATGCTGGCTGCCTGCCAGAAACGCTCTGAGCCAGGCAAGATCTGGTGTCTCGCCGAGTTGCACGACGGGACCGTCCGGGCCAAGTGCTGCGACCCAGTCCGCTTCGACGATGCGCATCAGGCCCTCGCAGAGGACGTCGAGGCGATCTTTCTTCGGACTCTCGGCCATTGCAGCACCAACGGCGAGCGCCGCCAGGTTCGCGTCGGCCCGATCGATGTCGACGGTGCGGATGTTCTCGACCGACACCCCGTCGACCGCGCCGATTTCCGCGGTCAGCAGCGGGACGAGGCCTTCGTCGGGCAGGGCGACGGTGAGTTCGTCGATGACGCGACCCGCTCCCTGTTCAAGGATTTCTATCGCCAGCACATCACCACGCACCGCTCCGATTCGACTCGCGACCTGACCAAGGGCGCCTGGACGATCAGGCATCCAGACACGGACGACAACAACGGTGTTCATCGTTGAAAATGTATCGACTGAATGTGCGCGCTTCGTGACGCTCCCGTTGCCGCTTCGTTTCGTGTTCGGTTCCACTCGGGTAGGCGTCAGGCCAGTTTTGGAAGACCGCGCTTCAGGTTGCGGATGGCCTGATTGATGCGGAGTTCGTTCTCGATGAGCGCGAACCTGGCGAACCCTTCGCCACCAGGGCCGAAGCCGACACCGGGCGACAGGGCCACATCAGCTTCCCTGACCACGTGCGAGCAGAACTCGACCGATCCCATTTCTGAATAGGCCTCAGGAATCGGGGCCCACACAAACATCGTGCCGCCGGGCTTGGGGACATCCCAGCCAATGCGCTGGAGGCCTTCGATCAGCGTGTCACAGCGCGACTCATAGACCTCACGAACCTGATCGGGGAATTCAGGGGCCTCGTTGATCGTCACGGTGGCAGCAATCTGGACCGGCTGGAACATGCCGTAGTCGAGATAGCTCTTGAGTTTGACGAGTGCTTGGACGACGTCTTTGTTGCCAAGGAGGAAGGCGCAGCGCCAACCCGACATCGAGAAGCTCTTGGTCATCGAGTATAGCTCAACGGCGCATTCTTTGGCGCCCTCAGCCTGCAGGATGCTCGGTGGCTCGTGGCCATCGAAGCCCATGTCGGCGTACGCGTTGTCGTGGACGACGATCATCTCTTTCTCGCGACAGAAGTCGACGACGCGTTGCATAAATGGAAGGTCAACCGTGGCGCCGGTCGGGTTGTGCGGGAACGACATCACGAGCACCCGAGGCTTGGGCCAGCCGACGTCCCAAGCGGTCTGCAGGCTGTCCATGAAGTCGTCGGCGAAGTTCTCACGCTGGCTCGGGTTGGCCAGGAACTTCATCGGCACCTGGCGGAGGTCGGCGCCAGCAAACAGTGGTCCGTACATGTGGATCGGATAGCTCGGGCTCGGCACGATCGCTGCGTCACCACGGTCGAGCAGCACCCACATCAGATGGGTGAACCCCTCCTTGGAACCAATCGTGTTGGTGATTTCCAGCTCAGGGTCAAGATCGACGTCCCACTTGTTCTTGTAGTAGCCCGCAATCGCTTCACGCAGCTTCGGCAAGCCACGGCTCAAGGAATACCTGTGGTTGCGCGGGTTTTGTGCCGCTTCGGCAAGCTTGGCGACCGCGATGTCAGGTGACGGGATGTCCGGGTTGCCGAATCCGAGGTCAACGACGTCTGCGCCTGCCTGCCGTGCCTCAATTTTCAGTCCGTTGATGATGGAAAAGACGTACGGGGGCAGGTTCTCAATTCGGCGAAAGTCCACGCCGCAAAGGTACTGACCATGGGAACGAAACAGCGGTTCTGTTTCGGCCTCACTTCACTCACCTGGTCGCGCTTTCGAGTGCTTTCAGCGGTTTAACACTCGAATTGGCGAGTGGAAGTCCCCTGCGAGGCGGCGGGCACAGGAAACAACGGCTCAGAGGCTTGGGAGGAGGGCCGCGCCGACGGCACCTGCAAGCGGGCCCCAGGTCGCGAACTCCACTCGCGGCATCGGTCGCAGATGCGGCTGGTACAGCAGTTCGCCGTACCACTTGATGATTGGCTCCAGGTACAGGTCCGAGCCAGCTGCGAGCCCACCGCCGAGTACGAACATTTCAGGGTCGAAGGCGTTGGTCAGATTCGACAGGCCAAGTGCGACCCATCGACCGAAGTCGTCGATGACCGCGATTGCCTCGGGGTCGCCCTCACGCGCTGCGGCCTGCACATGTTCGCCACGAACTGCCTGCGGGTCGCCCCCGGCATGGCGGACCACTTCGCGAAGTCTGCGCCCAGTTGCTGCCTCGCGGGCAAGCATGGCCAGGCCGGAGCCCGAGGCATAGCGCTCCCAGCAGCCACGTCGTCCGCACGGGCAGCGCGGCCCGTCCGGGTGCACGACCATATGCCCGAACTCGCCTGCAAAGCCGTTCATGCCGCGTTGCAGCTGGCCGTTAGACACAAGGCCGCCGCCGATGCCGGTCCCGAGGGTCACGAGAATCATGTTGGAAGTGCCGGCAGCTGCGCCGAGTTGCCATTCGGCGACCGTGGCGCAGGTGGCGTCGTTGTCGACGACGATGTCACCGTCGAGCCGTTTGGTGAGCAAACCGCGGACGTCGAAGTCGGCCACGCCGTCGAGGTTCGGAGCTGCACGCAACACGCCGGCTCCGGTGACGAGGCCCGGTACGCCGACGCCGAGGCTGCCCTCGTAGCCGAGATCGTTGGCGAGTTCGACCAGGACGTCAATCAGCGGTTCGAGGCTGTTCGAACCACGCGGGGTGGGCCGCTTATCTTCGGCGATGACCGTGCCGGATTCATCGAGGGCGACGCCGAGCGCCTTGGTGCCTCCGACGTCGATACCGATGCGGCGGGCCGGCACGGAACCGGCCGCTGTCACGCTTCGGCTCTGACCTTGAGTTCGCGAACCGTGTTGAGGATGCGCACCTCGGCGCGACGCTTCACGAATCCAGGCAGCGGAACGACGAGATCGATCGCAAGGTCGTACTGCACCTCGGTGCCGTTGCCCGACGGAGAGAACTTAAACGCACCGTCGATCGAGCGCTGGATGTCGCCCCGTAACAGCTTCCACCCGAGTTCGCCGGGGGCGTTCGTATAGTCATACTTAAGGGTGTAGTGCGTGCTGCGGCCAAGCGCCGACGCACGAAACTCGACTTCGGAGGGTCGACCTTGATCATCGGTGGCGTGCACGGTGACGTCTTTGATGTCGCGCGCCCACGTCGGGTAGTTCTCGATGTCGACAGCGATCTCCCAAACCCGTTCGGGCGAGGCCGCGATGGTGATGGTTTCGGTTGCTGTCTCAGCCATGTGCTTCATTCTGGTCGATAGAGGTGGTCGAAGTCTTGACATCTACGTCGGAATCAACGCGATCATGTTCGGCTTGTGTTCTTGCTGCAACCGCTGCGGGGTCCATCCTCTTCCCGAATTCGGCGTGATAGGAAGCCCAAAGGCCGTTCAATCCGAGACCAAACATCGGCACCAGGAGGCCAACAGCGAGTGATGAGCCGGGCGAGCCGTCGGGCCCATCGATGCGCCAGATGGCGGTGCCAAAGGCCACGGCGACCTGGATGCACAGCATCAGGAGCATCGTTCGGCGAACTTCTTTGGGCGTCCCATTACCGAGAAGCATGTAGAGCTGGGTGACTGAAACTTCTTCGTCGCGGCTGCGCTGCACGGCGTTCCAGAAGCCCCACAGAAAGGCAAACACCCCGACGGCAAAGAGCGCCATGGCGGTGCTGGCACCGACCCATTGGGCAGTCGTGGTGAAGACCGCAGCAGCAAACACTGCCGTCGCGACGAAGATCGCCGTGCCAATGACGTTGCCACGGACGATCAGTTCGCCCTGCTGCTGGGACCCTCGTTCGGGGGTGTGGTCGACTTCGCCCATAGACACTCCCCCAGTGTGCCAGCACCCTGGACAGTTCCAGACTGCGGTGCCCTGATCGGTCCGGTATCGATTGCCTCGCCTGCGGGCTGCTCAGTCGTAGACGCCGAGCGTCTCGCCCAGACGACGAGCGAGCACGTCGTACGAGAATTCTTCGAGCACACGCTCCCGTGACCGTGTGGCCATCGCTGCTCGCAGGTCGTCGTCGTCAAGCAGTTGCGTCATGGCATCGGCGACCTGCTGAACATTCTCTGGTTCGCTGATCACGAGGCCGGTCTCGCCGTGAGCGACCGCTTCGGCTGCGCCGCCAGAATCACCGGCGATCTGTGGAACCCCACATGATGCGGCTTCGAGAAACACGATGCCGAAGCCTTCCTGCTCGAGGCCACCCCAGCGGTTGCGGCAGAGCATGGTGAAAATGTCTCCGCATCCGTACAGCGCGATCAGGTCGTCGTTCGGGACACGGCCGAGAAACTTGACCGGTGCATCGAGTTCTTCGGCGAGCCGCTTCAGTCGTTGTTCCTCTCGGCCTCCTCCAGCGATTGCCAGCAGCAGGTCGGGGCGCTTGCGCTTCAGGCGGGCGACGGCACGAATTGCCGTGTCGAAGCCTTTGCGCGGCACGAGGCGCGAGACGCTCACGATCAGTTCGGCATCGATCGGGAGGCCGAGCCGTTCACGGGCGGCAGAGCGTTCGGTGTCGTTGAGCGGCACGAACTTGGCGGGGTCGACGCCGCACGGAATAACTGTTGTTGGCAACTCTCGGCCGGCAGCGCGGTCTGCTTCGGCTGCCGGGTAACCGCCGCCAGCAATCAAGTGACGGGCGCGACGGAGTGTGTAGGCGAGTGCCTGTTTGGAGCCGGGGAGGCGGCCGGGGATCGTCACTTCGGCACCGTGCAGCACCAAGTCGTACGGCATCTTCAACGATGGGCCGACGAGACCGAGCGGGATTGCAGGGTCGAGCACGACGAAGTCGGCACCGAAGTCGTCGGCGAGGTTGTTGATCTGCCTGACCATCCAAGGGTGCGGCAACAGGAACGGTTCACGGGTGCGTTCGATGCGGTACGGCTCTCCGGCGTCAAACTCGGCGGTGCCCTCGTACGGGCTGGTCAACACGGCGAACTTGTCGCTCGGCAGGCGACGCCACCACTCCCAGAGCAGCGATTGGATGCCGCCGACCTTGGGTGGGTAGTCGTTGGTAACGAGGAGGTGCTTCATGCCGTCGCGGGCTGGGTAGCGGGCTGGCGTGATTCGAGTCGGGCGGCTGCCCAGGCGGCGTGTTCGACCAGCGTCGGGTTGGTGTGTTGACGGTAGCGCTCGACGGTCGCGCCGACGCGGCGGTCAGCCGGATCGCCGACGTTGCCGACAACAATCAAGGCGTTGCGCCGGATCACGTCGAAATCACGGCCGGCGACGTACCACTGGCCATAGCGGTCTTCGATCCACTGGTCGGTTTCGTCGAGTAGATCGAGTGCGCTGACCCAGGCCTTGACCTCTGCAGGGAGCGGGATCGAGTTGCGAGGGCCGAGGCGGACCGAGATCGGGCACACGTCTTGGCAGTCGTCGCACCCGTAGATCCGGTCGCCGATGATTTCGCGGAACTCGAGCGGCACGCTGCCAGGTTTCTGCATGACCCAGCTGAGGCATCGGTTGCCGTCGATCACACCGGGGGCGATGATCGCATCTGTCGGGCAGCCTGCGAAGCACTTGGTGCAGGTGCCGCAGCCGTCGTTCGCGGTGCGGTCGTTCCACTCGTAGCTCGCGGCGGTGATGATCGAGCCGAGGACAAAGAAGCTGCCGGCGCCGGGGATGAGCAGGTTGGCGTTCTTGCCGTACCAGCCGAGCCCGGCCCGATGGGCGACGGCCCGGTCGACGATCGAGTTGTCGTCAGCAAATGCGACGGCCTTGTGACCTGCAGCGCGGATCAACTTCGCGGCAGAACGGAGGCCTTCGCGGAGCGGTGCGTAGTGGTCGACCCAGGCGTATCGGCCGACTCGAGCTTGCGGGCCATGTTCGGGGCCGGGCTTTGGGGGGTCGGTGTCGGTGATGTACGGGCGGGCGGCAACGATAATCGAGTGGGCGTTGGCGACGGCTTGGCTCGGGTCGGTCGATCGGTCGGGGTTCCGGTAGGTGAACCCCATGCCGGCATGAAGGCCGGCCGCTTTGCGTTCGTGCAGTGTGGTGCGGGTCTCAGCAAGGATCTCGGCCGAACACACGCCAACGTGGGTGATCCCCCATTGCGCGACGTGGGCGGTGATCGCCTCAATCGTCGGCAGTGGTTCGGGCATGCGCACACCGCCAGCGTACGACGGCAAGCGCCAGCCCGGTTCGACCCGGCTCGGCTCAGACCCGCACTGCGACGGGAACGCCGTATGAGCGGAACTCGTCGAGCGGCACGAACTCAGGCGTTGCGCCGATGAGGCCGACGCGCTGCAGCATTTCGATCGCAATGTCTTCGGGGTCAGGAATCGCCGGAACGACGGTGAGTCGCACCGGCACGTAGTCGATTGGCCCATCGTCATTAGCGAACAGGTGGGTGACGATGCAGTCGGTGCAGGCCGTCGTGCCGGCGCCGATGCAGGTGTTGCAATCGATGGAGAAGTCGTCGCTTTCGAACATGTTTCCCACAGTAGAGATGGGGTGTCACAGAGTTATTTGCGCCAGATCCTGACCACTGGGCGGGAGGCGGGTGCGAAGAAGGGAGTGTCGTGGAGTGTCGTGGAGTGTCGTGGTCACACTGTGCCTGGCACAGTGTGACCGCAGGTTGCAGGTATCTGCTTCATCTGGCTGGCGATCTGACGTAACGTGCAGGGGTGGGATCGGATCGCAACAGCGTGCGCAACCGAGGGGCTCTCGGCGTTGCAGTCGTAGCTGTTGCTGTGCTCGCGCTCGTCGGATGCACGTCTGACCCCCCAACCGAGCGGGCCACGGTGACGCCCACCAACGCATACACCGCCATCGTTCGATGGGAAATTGCACGGAGCGAACCGGTGCTCGATGCCGACGGCAATGTCGAGGCACCGGTCATCTACATTGCTGCCGCCTCAGGGGGAACAGTCGATGTTCGCGTGCAGGCCGACGTCGTGTCCAATATCGACGACGCTGCGGTGATTCGTTTTGCCGACGATGCCCGCGATGCCCGCGAAGAAGAGCTCGACAACGAACCGGTCAAGGACAATGGGGTCATGATCTTGATCGACGAGTTCGAACCCGATCAAGCGAAAGTGGAAGCCCGCATCGTGCGGTATCAGTCGATCGACGACGACAACGCGTGGATTCTTCACGTGACCGCGACCGGTGACAGTGCTGCAGTCTCATCGGCGACCCTCGCCACCGAGTAACCGGCTCACCGTGCGGACGTCCCTACGAGACTCCGGCCTGGAGCTCTCCGTCAAGCAAGCCACTCACTGCTTCCAGCGCACGAATCGCATCGCGCGTCGAAACGGCCTGCTCAGGATCAATCGCTGCACGTCGCAACTCGTCCAGTAGGACGCGACGATCCCGATCATCGTCGAGAAACGGTCCGTGCACCGTTTGGGCCAAGTCGGCCGCGGCAGATGCGTCGATGATGGCGGTGCGGTACTCCTCGGCCTCCCAAGCGTGGCGCGCCATGAGTACGCGCTGTCGAGCGCCTGCCAGGGCATCGACTGAAGCGCCTTCGAACTTGCGGGCCTCGCGTATGGCCCGAACAAAGACTGCGAGACCTGGCAGATAGATCGCTGTCAAGATCATCATGCTCACCTCGGGCGCAAGGGAGATCGGTGTGGCGACTGCCCCTCCAAAGACCCAAGCAAGCTGAAACCTCGTCTCATATCGCGCGCCAGCACGACCAAGCAACGCCTCGGGTGCTCGCCGCTGCAACAGGCTGTCGAATGCATTGCGGCCCAGCGTGGTGGACAGGCCGACGAGTGCTGCGATCACGAGGAGCAACGGCGTCGACACGCCAAGTATCCCAACCGCCGTGAACGCTGCGGGTGCAGCGATGGCCAGCCCGATCAACTGCTGTTCGCTGAACCGCCGACGGAGTAGTCCAATAACGGTGTGGCCGGTGAACGCCCCGATTCCGTAACACGCTGCAGCGAGTCCGTAGATGACCGCCGGTTGGCTGTCGCGCCGCAACGTGAACGCAAGCGTGAACAAAAAGAATCCGACGGCAGCACGTATCGCCATCATGCCGACCGATGCAACAAGCACCATCGGGAGGTGAGTCTCGGCATATTCGACGTCGTCGGTCGCGACGGTGACATGTTGCGGCGTGCGAATCCGGAGCACAACGAACGAGGCGAGCGCGAACAGCACCGCGCCGACGCGCAGTGTCCAGCCTGGTCCACTGATCGCCAACAACGCTGCTGCCGCCCCAGCAGCAACGGCGGCCGTGATGCTCGCCAAGCGCGCGAGCCGCGCGTTGGTTGCCACCAGTTCGTCCGGGTCATCGACCAACTGCTGCACCAGCGTCTGTTTGACGACGCCCGATGCCTTACTGGCGATCAGCAAGATGAGCGCGAGTGGATAGAACGTCAAGTCGAGCAGGAAGCTGACCATCGCCAGGCAACTGACGGAGCGCAGCAGGTAAAAGATCGACGCAACGAAACGTTGCGACCGTCGGAATCGGTCGACGGCAGGCCCAACGAGCGGCGCCAACACGGCAAGCGGCGCCATCGTCACCAAGAGGTACAACAGCACCTGCTGCCGAGATGCATCCGGGCTGATGTTGAAGAACAATGATCCGGCCAGGCTGACCGTGACGAACGCGTCAGCGGAGCCCGACAAGCCATGCGCCACGGCGAGCGGAATGATCGGTCCGTCACCGACCAGGATGTGTCGGACGCGTCGACGCAGCGGGGGCCGATACTCCAACCCGACCGCTGTCGAACTCTCGGGTGCAACCTCCATCACCCCCATCTTTGCCGACGGCGCCCCTCGCGTGTTGAACGCAGTGGCATCGCTACATTGCCCCAGCTCAGAGCACCCAGCAATCTCTGTGACACCCCATCTCTATGGTGGAACACATGGTCGTCATGGAGTTTCAGGCATGTGCAGAGGAGTTGGCTCGGGCGGTCAATCCAACGCCTGCGGTCACCTCCGCGACCCGGGCGGTGCGGCGGCTACGCGCCGAACAGTTGACCGAGATTCATGCGGTCGTCGAGTCGGGCGCCTACTTCGTCGACGGCTACCGATCACCGACCGCGTGGCTCGCCGACGTCACCCGCGAAGGCTTCGGGCAGTGCAAGGGCACCCTGCGACTCGCCGAGCGCATTGTCCACATGCCGCTGGTGCAAGCATCATTCGGCAGCGGCGCTCTCTCAGAAACTGCCTTGCGATTGCTGACCGACTCCTGGGCGGCGCACATCGCCGATGTCTTTGAGCGCGACGAAGCAATGCTCCTCCGTTGGGCCACCTCGCTGCCCGCTGCCGACCTGAAGATGCTGCTCGACACGTGGCGGATGCACGCCGACCCGGACGACGAAGCAGCAACCGCGGCTGACCAGTTCGATGCGCGGTCGCTGCACCTGTCGAAGATGCTCGACGGCGTCGGGCAGCTCGACGGCACGCTCGACCCGGAGGGCTACGCCCTGGTTCACGAAGCGATTCGAGCGCTCTCCCAACGTGCCCAAGACGAGACCCGTACAGCGGCACAGCGACGTGCCGACGCGCTCGTCCAGATGGCGAAGATGGCAATCGAATCGTTCGAACGGTTGCCCGGCCAGAAGCGTCGTAAGCCGAGCGTCATTGCCACGTCTGCCGGTGACGACCTCTGCGAATCGACTGGCGGCGGAAGCCTCGATACTGGGGGCGGTCGTTCAATTGTGCCGATCTCGACCGTGCGGCGAATGGCCTGCGACTGCGAGATGCATCGCTACATCGCTGACTCGGTCGGCCACATCATCGACTTCGGCCGCAAGCGCCGCATCGTGAGTGACGTCCAGTTCGACCTCCTCATGATCCGAGATCACGGCTGCCGTTGGCCCGGCTGTGGGGTACCTGCAGCCGGCTGTGATGCTCACCACGCCAGGCACTGGCTCGACGGCGGCGCAACGGAGCCTGACAATCTGATCCTCCTGTGTTGGTATCACCACCATCTACTCCACGATCAGCACTGGAGTATCGAGCCCCTTGGGGCCGGCTACTTCACTTTGCACATGCCCGATGGACGACGACGCGATTTGCGTCCGCCCTTGATCGGCGCCGCGCTGCCAGCCCCTTCACCACACTGATTGATCCCTGCGACAGCAGCGGCGTCCAGGCTGCTTCGTCCACCGGCCAGGTCGCGTAGCGTGGCGACCGATGCGCTGGCGCCGCCCTGTGGGCTTGGAGCAACTCGATGCAAATACAGCGGTCGAGTTGGCGCGTCTTGGCGGGTTCGAGGGGCTCTCGCGTTCGGTGATGGTTGGCGTGGTGCCGTTGGCCGCCCTCGAGGCCCTGGGATCCAAAGCTGCAGTGTCGTACGCCTTCATCGGCGGCCAGCTGATCACGCTCATGATCACGATCAACGTGGGTTGGCTCGAACGAAAGATGCCACGCCGCTGGGTCGTGACCTTGGCATCGAGTTTCCTCGTTGTCGCAGCAGCGCTGTTCCTCGTTGCGGATGGCCCGCTGTTCGTGTTGGCAGTCGGACTGAGATCAGCCGAGGCGTCCATGTTCGCGGTGTGTATGTCGCTGTACATCATGGACTACATCGGCAAGCGGGATCTGACCTCCACCGAATCCCGCCGCATGGTGTACATCGGTGCATCGTGGGTCATTGGTCCAACACTCGGCGTGTGGTTGTGGAGCAACACGCACACATCCGCACCGTTTCTTATTTCGATCATGATGACGCTGGTAACGGTCTGGTACTTCTGGCATCTTCGGTTGCATCGAAATCCTGTTCTCCTCACACCGACCACAGCAATCCCCAACGCTGCTCACAGCATGGTTCGGTTCTTCCGCCAGCGAAATCTGAGGATCGCTTACGCCATCACCACGAGCCGGGCAATTTTCTGGGCGGCACTTTTTGTTTACGGGCCGATTTATGTGGTCGAATCCGGTCTGCCGAAGTGGGCAGCAGGCGTCTTTCTCTCGGCAGCGAGCGGAATGCTGTTCATCAGCCCGATGGTCCGCATCACCGCTGAACGCGTCGGGACGCGTGCGGTCATCATTGGTGCTCTTGGGGTGATGTCGGCGAGCATGGTGGCGTTGGCGATCATCGGCGACGCCCGCCAAATCGGCATCGTCTTTTGGCTGACGGGCGCTTTGGGCGGCGCCGCAGTCGACATGCTCGGCAACATCCCATTCATGCGCCTCGTGAAACCACGTGAACGGGTTGCCATGACCGCGATCTTCACGACGTGGCGCGAGATGTCGTTCCTCATCGCACCGATTATCGGAGCGATTGCACTCGGACTGGGCACGTTCTGGCTCATGTACTTCGTGATCGCTGTACTCCTGGCGAGCGCCGCCATTGCCACGTCGTTCCTGCCTCGCCGACTGTAGGGAAGCACCTCAGACAAATTGCTCGCAAGGCTTAGAGAATGGCGAGGAGCGCGTTACTCGGCACCACGTTGGCGCCATCGGCTCGAACATCGCGAACGATCTCGGCATCGTTGGTCACCACAACGACAGCGCAGTTCGTCGGCAACCGCCTCACCTCATCGCGGATCACGTCGTCGGCAATAACACCCTCGGGCGAGTAGACAACTCGGATGAGCCGTCGACGATCGGCGTGGGCGCCGACGATCGAAGCACCGTCGAACACGACCGTCGCATCGGTCCCGAAACGTCGAGCCAGGTTCTCCATCGCGTCGAGGAGGGCGACGCGCTGGCGTTCGAGCGAGCGATTCGGCCAGCCCAACTTTGTAACGTTGTAGCCGTCGATCAACATCTGCGCATCGGACCGCGCCAGATACTCGGCAGCCTCAGCTGAACTCCCGATGACGCCGCCAGGGAGCGCGACGGGCGTGCGATGGATTGGCCGGTTGCCCCGGGCCTGTTTCGTGCTGGCCTCGACGGCCTGTGGAGTCGACAGCAGTGATTCGAGTTGCTCGGCGAGAGCACGAGCGGCAGATGCCGCTGCGGCGACGTCCGCCGAGTTGTCGAGCACAGGTGCTGGCGGGGCCGGTTGGCGGCGCGCTGCCGTGAGTTGGTCGGTGAGTTGGTCGGTGAGTGTCGCCCACTTTGCCTCGGCTGCGGCCTCCCGGTCGCGGGCATGGCGAACGTCCATCCGAACGTCGAGTAGTTCGGTTCGGATCTCGAAGACGATCTCTTCGGATTTGGCCAGCTCGGCCCGAAGGTCGTCGATCTCGATCGACTGCATCTGCGCGACCTCGTCTCGGTGCACCAACTCGGCTTGAGCACGGACCGTTGCCTGTTCGGCTGCGGCGCGGCGCTTCTCGGCCCGCTTCAGCTGTGTCTTGAGGTCAACGTCATCGACAGCGGCATCTGCTGCGGAGGCAAGAACGGAGGCCTGCTGCTCCCAGCCTTTGGCGTCGGCCAGCCAGAGTCGCCCGATGTCGTCGACGAGTTCGGGCAGCGCGCCGGCGGACAACCGCGTGCGGAATACAGGATCGCCCTCAATGCAGCGACGAAGCCGACCCAGAGCCGAATTCGTGAGCCGCGGCTTGTTAAAGAAGGGCCTGAGGTCCTTCGGGAACGGTACAGCCGGCTTGCGCTTTTGACCTTCGGCCGCCATCAAGACGGCGAATTCGAGCGCGCTGCGAAGGTGGCGGTGTTCGACCCCTGCGCCCTGCTCCTCGTCCATGATCTGACGCTACCGCACGCAGTCTGTTGGCGACCGTCGACTGGATGCTGGGGCCGTCGAACATTTGTTTGACTTTGTAGTCGTATTCGTGGTTCAGTTCTCTGATGTCAACTGGAGGCCTCGTCCCGTTCGTTCAGCGATCATTCGACGAACTCGGGCGCCCACTCAGCGACGTCACGTTCTGCATCGTCGACCTCGAAACCACGGGAGGTAACCGGCAGGAGGATCTCATTACCGAGATCGGTGCCGTCAAAGTTCGGGGTGGCGAGGTCCTTGGCACGTTCCAGACGCTGGTCAACCCCGGCCGCGCCATCCCGCCGAAGATCACTGTCTTGACCGGCCTGAGCGATGCGGTCGTCGCCACAGCACCTCGGATTGAGACCGTGCTCCCGGCCCTGCTTGAATTCATGGGCAACACCGATGCTGGCGGCACTGTGATCGTCGGGCACAACGTCGGGTTCGACGTCGCCTTCATCCGTGCTGCGCTCGAGCGCAGTGGTCGCCCCCGGTTGGAGGGAACGATCATCGACACCGTTGCGTTGGCCCGGCGCTTGGTCCGCGATGAGGTGCCGAACTGCAAGCTCGGCACACTTGCCTCCCAGCTCCGCCTCGCGCACCAGCCGAGCCATCGGGCGCTCGACGATGCCTGGGCAACCACCGACCTGCTGCATTTTCTGATCGAGCGAGCTTCGGGGATGGGCGTGCTCGGCCTCGACGACCTGATCGCGCTGTCGAAGCTCGCCGGTCATCCCCAGGCCGCCAAGTTGAAGATGACGGCCGACCTGCCACGGGGCCCGGGCGTCTATATGTTCTGCGGCCACCAGGGTGAGGTGCTCTACGTCGGCAAGGCGACCAACCTGCGCCAGCGAGTGCGGAGCTATTTTGGCAGCGACGATCGGCGCAAGATCGGTCCGATGCTGCGCGAGACCCAGACAGTGCGACACCTGCCTCTTGCCGATCCGATCACCGCCGAAGTCATCGAACAGCGGCTCATCGCCAGGCTCCTCCCCCGCTTCAATCGGGCTGGCACCAGGGCCGACAAATACTGCTTCGTCAAGCTCGATATCGACACGCCATGGCCACGGCTGTCAATCGTCAAGGAGCCCGCCAAGCACGGGCTTCATCTCGGGCCGCTGCCATCTCGGAAGATGGCGAACCTGGTCGTCGAGGCAATTCAGAGTGCGATCCCGTTGCGGCGCTGCACCGCACGGCTCGGTCGGAACTACGTCGCGCCCGACGATGCACCAGTGTGCAGCGCTGCCCAACTCGGTGTGGCGCATTGTCCGTGTTCCGGCACCGCCGATCCGGGCGAGTACACCCGCTCAGTCGAAATCGCACGACGAACTATGACTGGAGATCCGGCGATCGTCGTCGACCGTCTCCATGACAAGATGGCGGCATTGGCGTCGCAGCAGCGATTTGAAGAGGCCGCCGTGATTCGCGATCGATTGCAGACACTGCTCGGAGCGATCAAACGACATCGTCTCGTCGAAACGTTGCGGTCCGCCGACCGAGTCACGGTCACCATTGGTGACTCGACGTGGGTGGTCGACCAGGGCCGACTCGTCGATGTAATGCAGCGCGGCACCGTCGGCCGTGCGCTTCCCGTCGAGCCGCCTGCCCCAACAGCACTGGGCACTCCACTCCCCCGGGGAGCGATCGACGAAGCACTCGTCCTCGCGAAATTCTTCGAGAAACGAGCCGACGATCTCCTCGTCACGTGCACCGGCGATTGGGACTTTCCCGTTGCAGCGATCGACAAGGTGCAGCCGATTCATCAGACTCACGCCGAGCGGCAACGCCACGCGTCGTAATGCCCGCCACAAGCACATGGCACTCGCCGAGCACTCGTGGTTCGAGCATCGGTTTGCCGGCATGGACGAGCGCGAGCCGTGGAAGCCTGCGAGCGCAGAACCTGCGTTGGATCATGATCCACATGATCGAGGAGTACGCCCGCCACCTCGGCCACGCCGACCTGATCCGCGAGGCAATCGACGGCACCACCGGCTGAGTCAGACCCCGACCAGTGTGTACTTGACGCCGATGAGATCGTAGGTGCGGCGGGCACGTTGGTCGCGTGTCAACAGAGTGCAGTCGTTCACCCGAGCGGCCTCCGCGACCAGCGCGTCGTAAACGGCGCCGCCTGCGATCCCCACGGTCCCGAATCGCTCGATCAGCCCGACGGCTTGATCCGCCGGGATGATGTGGATGATCGGGAAGACTCGATCGATCAGCGCTGCGGCTGTGGGAGCATCGACCCCAAGCTGTCCGGGCATCCGGGTGAGCACCGAGTAGGTCTCGAACGCCGCGTGGCCTGCCAAGCCCGGAAGGAGCCGTTGGACAGCGGACCTGCAGTCGGCGTGCGCTGCATGCAGCGAATCCAGTGCTGCGACAGCGACGCTGGTATCGACGGCGAAGCGCTCAGCGCTGGTCGGCATCGCGCCATCGCTGTATGTCGGCATCGGTGATCGGGTTTCCATCGCCACGCTCGATGACCGGCCAACCGTCGACTTCGACAACACGTCGACCCGCTCTGCGCACCGGCGTCAAACGAATGACGTCGCCCTCGGTATCGATCTCGAGTTCAGAGTCGGCGCCGAGCGCCAGCCGATCGCGGACGTCCTTCGGGATGACCACGCGTCCCGCACGATCCACTGATACCAACATGGGTACCATCGTACCACTAACCGAGTCGGCAGCCCTGCGTGTCGATGGCGAGAATCTTGGCGTGGCCGCCATCTGGCATGGATCCCGCGATCGCCTCGGCGATCGCGCTGTCGCACATGAAACCGATGGTCGGCCCGCTTCCCGACAGCCACGCGGCCCACGCACCTGCCGACAGACCGGCATCCATTGCCTCCGCGGCACCCGGCACCTCAGAGATTCGCCCGGCCTGATGGATCCGGTCAGCTGCCGCGCCAACCAGCATGACCGGGTCGTCGGTGGCAATCGCTGCCACAAACTGCACCGAGCGACCGATGTTGTGAACGGCTGCCGCGAGATCGACGGTGGCGCCGAGCGCTTGACGCGACGTATCGGTCGATGTGGTCACATCGGGCACCCAAGCGACGAAGGACGCTGCAGCAAAGATCGGGCCAACCGGGATGCGAATCGCACGCCCCTCGACAAAGGCCGTCACTCCGCCAAAAAGCGAAGCTGCGACGTTGTCACCATGCCCCTCAAGGCCAGCCGCCAGGTCAAGAATCTCGTCGGAGCGCGCTGCGATCGAATGTTCTTGTTGCACCACCGCGAGTGCGGCAGCCCCAACCCGAGCAGCACCACTGAAGCCAAGGCCTCGGGCCATCGGAATGTTGCATCGGATCCACATTGGGCCGGTGCCACCGAGTGCCTCGAAAGCAATCCGACCGGGGTGATGCTGGTCAAGTTGCTGCGCGCCAGCCGGTGCGTCGCCCAGACCGCAATCCGCGAACAGGTTGAGGGCCATGCCCAGCACGTCGAAACCTGCACCGAGGTTGGCCGACGACGCAGGTGTACGAACGAAACCGGTCGTCACGACTCGCCCGCCGCCGACTGAGAGACTTCGGCCATCTTGGCGAGAGTTGCCGCTGCCCGACCATCGTCGATCGCTGCGCCGGCGAGTTCAAGTCCAGCCGCCACGGTGTCGGCACGCCCAGCAACAACCAACGCAGCGGCAGCATTGAGGACCACGATGTCGCGGTGCGGCCCGAGGTCTCCTGCGAGGACCCGCCGAACGACCTCGGCGTTGTTGTCCGGCGAGCCGCCCCGGATGTCGTCAGCGGTTGCTGGTGCGAGACCGAGATCGGCCGGATCGATCGTGAACTCAGAAACGTCGCCATCACGGAGCGCCAACACAGTCGAGGGTCCGGTGGTGGTCAACTCGTCGAGCCCACCCCCGTGCACCACCCAGGCAACATCAAGGCCCTGCCGCTCGAGCGCCTCGACCATCGGCCGAGCGAACGTCGGGTTTGCCACACCGATCAACTGCCGCTTGACCCGACCGGGGTTCGCCATTGGGCCGAGCAGGTTGAACGCTGTTGAAACACCCATCTCGCGGCGCGGCGGGCCGGCAAATCGGAAGGCCGGATGGAAGGCCGGCGCAAAACAGAAACCGATCCCCGCTTCGCGGACGCAACGGGCGACGCCCTCGGGCGACAATTCGAGGTGGACGCCGAGCAGTTCAAACACGTCAGCGGTTCCGGCCTGTGACGATGCCGAGCGATTGCCGTGCTTACACACCGGCGCTCCTGCTGCTGCCGTGACGATTGCCGCCATGGTCGAGACGTTGATCGAGTGCGAGCCGTCACCGCCGGTTCCAACGACATCGACGCAGTCAGCCCGTTCGGTGTCGGTCAACGGAACGATCGACGCTGCATCCATCGCAGCCCCGAGCATCCCGGCGAGCTCTTCAGCAGTTTCGCCTTTCGCCCGCAAGGCCACAACGAAGCCAGCGATCTGGGCAGGCGTGGCATCACCCGCGAGGATCGTCGACATCGCAGCGCCGGTTTGATGGGCGGTGAGATGGTTGCCCGCAATCAACTCATTCAAGAGCGCGGGCCAGCCACCGAGAGCTTCGAGAGTCACCATGATGAGATCGTAGGGCGCCGACCTCTCAGGTCGGCACGACGTTCAACTGACCTTGCGTCGTTGACGGATGATCCGACGACGGTCCCGTTCAGACGCTCCGCCCCAGACGCCAGCCTTCTCGCGGATCGTCAGGGCATGTTCAAGGCAGTCCGGCTGGACGGAGCAGCTCGAGCAGATCGACTTGGCATGAACCGAGCTGGCCTCATCTTCGGGATAGAACACCCTCGAGTCGAGCCCCCGGCAAGCACCAAGGTGCCACCATTTCGGTTCCGTGTTCGTGTGTTGCAACGACATATCTCTTCAGACCCCCCGTCCAAGGTCGCCACCAACGCTGGTGCCGACATACATCTTCGGGTCTGAACTTAGGTGACCAAGAGCACGTTGCGCAAGACGATCTGTCAACTTCAGGACACCATTTTGCCAATCGCACGCACAGTGCGTTTACGCTCACCTTTTGTGGTCGCGTCGTGCGTGCTCAGAGATGCCGTAGGCCCGTGCAACAATCTGCATCGGGTGAAGTGCCTCGATGTCGAGGTGCTCGCTGACCGCTGCGTTCGCGAAATCACCGTCGGCCGCAACGGCGTCAGGACTGGTCGTGGCAATGCGTCTCGCCAGTCGCTCCGCGAGTTCGTCGGCGACGGCGTCGTTGTCAGCGCGGAGGCCCCAGGGAGTTTCGATTCCCGACGTACCCCGAATCTGCTCTACTCGGGCGCCGGCGAGCCGCAGCAGATCGCGGCTATCGAACTCGGCATGACGGTCGGTCAGGTGGCCCGATCCAACCGATGTAACCCGATCGAACGTCTCGCCCCTGAAGTCGGTGTCGAGTGCGGTGTCGTCGGCTCGATGCAAACGCATCAGATATTCCGAAGCGTCGTAGGTGCGGGCGGCCACCAGTTCGGCATCGAGACGCATCTTCGCCGGAACGTGATCGACATACGCCGAACGAAGGATCGCTCCGCAACCCGGCTGCGGAACGACAATGTCAGTGCCGGAACGAGCCTCGCTCGCGAGCGCCTTGACGTTGCGCTTGGCAATTTTGGCGAACCGATCGAGGTCGCCCGCATGCAGCGACGGGGCACCACAGCAACCCGCCGATGACGTCGAGCATTCGATTCCATTGCGCTCGTAGACCTTCACCAGATCGGCGCCGATCGCCGTGTTGCGGTATTCGACCAGGCAGGTCGGAAACACTGTGACGGCTCCTTGCGGGTTGCCGATCAGGACCCGCGGGCGGTTGTCGAACCACGTCGTGAAACGCTCGGCCCGATACAGCCGAAGTCGACGATTGGCAGACACACCCGTGATCCGGGCAACAAGGCGGCGGACGAACGAGCCGGGTGCAGCACTGACCACACGGTTGGCAAGCCCGCTCGCTGCCGATCCGGTCCACCCAATCAGGTCAGCGTGCCCGAACGATCTGGCGACCACCTTGCTTCGCCACGACGTGATGCCTGTGGCGTGTTGCATTGCCTTCGCGCGCAGCACGAGTCGTGGAACATCGACCTGCAGTTCATGCAATGCAGGGGTGTACGGGCAAGATGCCGAGCAGAGGTTGCACTGGACACAACTATCAACAACAAGATCTTGATCGAGCGGTGTGAGCCTGCCGGCGTCGTGGTCGTCACGACGTTCGATCAACTCGAAGAGCGACGGGAAGGTCGTGCAATACGACTCGCATCGTCGGCACTCGTGGCAGACCTGGAACACACGAGTGAGTTCGTTGCGGACCGTTGACTCGTCGACGTACGCATCGTGACGTGGATCAAAACCAACGGATGGTCCAGCAGATGGTGTGGAAGATGGCGTCGTCATGATGGCTCTTGGAGAACACGATATCTGACGCCATGACGACAACTTCTGTTCCGCTCTGATCGCGTAACGGGCCACGCACGGACCTACGGTGGGGGGATGACGGGTCGCCAGTTCTCACGGTCGCACATGCTCGCTGAGCTGCGCAACAGTGCGTCCGGAGAGGCCGATCCATTTGATGTCGTCGTGATCGGCGGCGGCATCACCGGTGTCGGTGTCGCCCTTGATGCAGCGGCTCGAGGCTTACGGACCGCGCTCATCGAGCGTGACGACTTTGCGTCCGGCACCTCCTCGAAAAGTTCGAAGATGGTTCACGGTGGTCTGCGCTACCTCCAGAACGGCGACGTCCGGCTCGTGTACGAGGCACTGCGCGAGCGGCGGCGGCTCATGAAGAACGCGCCCCACCTCGTGGACGTGCTGCCGTTCATGATCCCGATCATGACCAAAGACAGCGTGGTCTCGAAGAAGATCGCCCGGGCACTCGGGTCGGCGATGTGGATGTACGACATCACCGGCGGCTGGCGCATCGGTAAGTTCCACAAGCGGGTCAACGCCGAGCAGGCAGCCAAGCACTTCCCCACCACCCATCTCGAGAAGCTCAGCTCGGGCTACCTCTACTACGACGCCGGCGCTGATGACGCCCGACTCACCCTGACCATTGCCCGCACGGCAGCGGCGCGTGGCGCAGTCGTCATCAACCGAGCCGGCCTCGTCGATGTTCTGACCAACGCCGAGGGTCGCGCTGATCGGGTGGTCGTCGAGGCCGACGGTGAGCGGATCACCGTGCCCACCAAATCCGTCGTGAACGCGGCCGGCGTGTGGGCCGACGAAGTGCGCTCGCTCGACGAGGGCACGCACCCCGATTCGATCCGCCCGGCCAAGGGCGTACACCTGACGATTCCGTGGGAGAAAGTGCGCAACGACATTGCTGTGATCATCCCCGTCAAGCGCGACAAGCGCAGCCTGTTCATCGTGCCGTGGGGCCCGATCGGCGACGGCACGTTCCGCCACTGCTACGTGGGCACCACCGACACCGATCACGATGGCGGACTCAACGAACACCAGACCACCGCTGTCGATGTCGACTACTGTCTCGAAGCGTTGAACCAGGCCCTCGACACCGATGTCGTGGGAACGATCACGCTCGCCGACGTGACCGGCGTGTGGTCAGGCCTTCGTCCGCTGGTGAAAGGCCCATCGGAAGATCAACCCACCAGCAAAACCGCCGACCTCTCGCGGCAGCATCAGGTGGCAGTCAGCGACTCCGGGGTCGTGCGTGTCAGCGGCGGCAAGCTCACGACCTATCGAGCAATGGCCGAAGACACCGTTGAACAGGTCATGCGAGGCATCGGACGATCGACGCGAGTGCCACGTTCGAAGTCGACACGCCACTTGAAGCTGCTCGGCGCAGCCCAACGCCGAACATCCGATGGGTCGACTTCGTCGCATCTCGGCAACCGTTACGGCACGCTTGCCGCCGAGGTCCGCGCACTGATCGCGTTCGACGCCACGCTCGGCGAGCCAATCGCGCCTGGCCATCCGTATGTGCGAGCAGAGATCATCTATGCAATCCACCATGAGATGGCAACCACCCTCGACGACGTGCTCGCCCGACGTACCCGACTCCACATCTTCGATCGACCTGCCGCACTTGCTGCCGCTCCTGGCGTTGCCGAGCTGATGGCTACCGAATTGCACTGGGATGCAATCGAGGTCGACCGACAACTCACCAACTACCAGCAGCTCTGCGCTGCAGAGGACACCGCCGCCCGTGATCAATCCCTCCTCCCCCACACCTCCCATTGAGCTCGTCGCTGACGGCGACGTCATCACCAGCCGCTCGACGGCTACGCCCATCGAGGTGCCCGAGGAATTGCTCGCCATCCTCAATGAGATCTGTGAAGTTGTCGAGGACGATGGCCAAGTCGCCGAGGCCAGCCGCGACTGGTGGCCACTTGCCCTGCACTGGTCGCTCCGCGGCGAAGTACCGCAGCTCGCTGACCTGATCGCCCGCCCTGCATCAACTGCCGATGTGGTTGCCGTACTCCAAGCGTGCAATATCGGCCGCGTGCCAGTGACACCATCGGGTGGCCGCAGCGGCGTGTGCGGTGCAGCTGCGCCGGTGTTCGGCGGAGTGGTACTCGACATGACCGCGCTGCACGGCATCGAGTCGGTTGACACCGTCTCCGGCATCGTCGAAGTACGGCCCGGCACGTTCGGCCCCGACCTCGAACGCATCCTGAACGAGGAGCACGGCCTGTCGGTCGGGCACTTCCCCCAGAGCTTCGACTTGGCGACGGTCGGCGGCTGGGTCGCTTCACGCGGCGCCGGGCAGTACTCGACGCGCTACGGCAAAATCGAAGAAATGGTGGTCGGACTCGAAGCTGTTCTGCCCGATGGCACCGTGATCCGCACTGGTGGCGCTCCAGCTGCAGCGGCCGGGCCCGACCTGACCGAACTACTCGTTGGTTCCGAAGGCACCCTTGGCGTGATCACCAACGTCTGGTTGAAGGCGCACCCACTCGCTGCAACCGAGCGGCGCGCCACCTACATATTTGACACGTTCGAAGCCGGCGTCGAGGCATGCCGCCTCACCATGCGCTCGGGGGCAACGCCGGCAGTGCTGCGCCTCTACGACGGCCCTGAGTCGGCTCGCGGTCGCGGTGGCGACGGCACGACCTGCACGCTGCTCGTCCTCGACGAGGGGAACGAACATCTCGTCGATGCAACAATGCGCGTCGTCGACGACGCGTGCCAGAGCGCTGGCGGTCGCTCGGGCAATGTCGAGTTGGTCGAGGCGTGGATGCAACACCGCAACGACACCAGCGCATTGCAGGGCCTGACCCGCAAGGGGTTCGTGGTCGACACGATGGAGATCGCAGCGCCGTGGTCTGCGCTGATCGGCATCTTTAACGGGGTCCGCGAGGCAATGCTCAATGTGGCGCACGCACGCGCCTCCACCTGCCACCTCTCGCATAGCTACGCCGACGGCGCCTGCCTCTACTTCACCTTCGCTGCCACACCGCCTGCCGACGAGATCGAGTCGACGTATGTGTCGATGTGGGATGTTGGCACTCGGGCCGTACTTGCCAACGGCGGCAACCTCTCGCACCACCACGGCGTCGGCCTCAACCGCCAGCGCTTCATGGCTGAGGCACTTGGCGATGCGCACGGCGTGTTGCAGCGGGTCAAGGACTCGTTTGACCCGCACGGGATCATGAACCCTGGCAAGTTGGGATTCACGTCCAGTTTCGGTGAGGTTCGGTGGCCGTGAGCGATCCGCTCGACAAAATTTCCGCCGTGTTGCCAGGCCGATGGGACTTCGATGCGCTGCGTGCCGGTGCTGGCGTCACGGTGGTGTTCGCCGTTCCGTTCTTCGTGTTCGCCGCCTTGCTCGATTCAGACAACAACGGCACGAACAGATTGCTGTTCTTCGGGTTTGTACTTGGCTTCACGCTCGGCGCCGGTTGCGCCGCCTGGGTGCAGCGGGCCGGGGCCCCATTCAGCCACGGAATCGTCACGGCGTCGGGAACGTTTCTTGTCGTGCAGGCAATCCTGATCCTCGTTGCACTCGTGAGGGGGAGCACGATCAATTGGCTGAGCATCTTCTTCACGCTCACCTTCGTGGCGTTTGCTGGCTTGATGGGCGGCATTCTCGGCAATCGACTCCAGCGGCGCGGCTTCGTCCCATCACAGCGAAGGCGCCGCTAATGGCACAGTTTCTGGTGATCGACGTCGGCACGAGCGGGCTCCGAGCCGCGGTGGTCGACGACACGCTGTCAATCGTGGCGTTCGAATACCGAGCGTGCCCGCCGAGTAGCCCGTCACCGGGCCTCGTCGAGTTCGATGCCGCCGACATCGCTCGACTGTCACTCGATGCTGCGCATGCCGTTCTGGCCCGGGTCGATGACCCTGTCGACGCAGTCGGCATCACCAATCAGCGGGCCAGTGTCGTGGTCTGGGATCGCGCCACGGGCAAGCCAGTCGGCCAAGGTCTTGGCTGGCAGGACCTGCGCACCGTGATGGAGTGCATCATGGCCAAGGCCGAACACGGTTGGGCAATGGCACCCAACCAGAGCGCAACGAAACTCCAGTGGATCCTGGCCAACACACCTGACCTCGAGGGCCGCGACCTCTGCGCTGGCACCCTGGACAGTTGGTTGGCTTGGACGCTGACAGAGGGCGCTGTCCACGTCGCTGATCACACCAACTTCTCGGCGACTACCACCGGCCTTCGCTCGATCGACGGCACCGGATGGCGACACGACATCCTCGATGCCTTCTCGATCCCCGAAGCAATCCTGCCCGACGTCGTTGACTCGGCAGGTGTGATCGGACATGCCACAGCGCTCCCCGGCAGCCCACCGATCGCCGCGCTGGTCGGCGATCAGCAGGCCTCACTCATCGGCCAGGGCTGTGTCCGGCCCGGCCAGGCGAAGATCACGTTCGGTACGGGCGGGATGCTTGATGTGTGCACCGACGGCGGCACCCCCGATGCAGCCAACCGTCATGCCCACGGCACCTATCCCCTGCCGGTCTGGTCGCTCAGAGGCACCCTTACCTGGGGTGTCGAGGGCATCATGCTGTCGGCTGGCACGAACGTCGAGTGGCTCCGTGACGACATGGGTCTCATCGATACCGCTGAGGCAAGCCACGACGTCGCATCTCAGTGTGCCAACTCGGGTGGAGTCATGTATGTGCCGGCATTACTCGGGCTCGGCACACCCAGTTGGGACTACGGCGCCCGCGGCACCCTGCTCGGCCTGACTCGGGGAACCGAACGCAGCCATGTGGTACGCGCCGTGCTCGAAGGCATCGCACACCGAGGCGCAGACCTGGTCGACGCAGCAGTGGCCGACACCGACGTCGATCTGGCCGCGTTGCGCATCGACGGCGGCATGAGCCGCAACCCCACATTCGTCCAGGCCCTTGCCAATGTGACGGGTCTGCCGGTCGAGGTCGCGCCGGTGGTCGAGGCCACGACGCTGGGCGCGGCGTTCCTCGCCGGCGTCGGTATTGGCGTCTGGAGCGAGGTTGGCGACATCGATGCCCTGTGGACTCCGGCACACACGGCGACCCCCGACGCCGGCGTCGATCGTGATGCACTCCGTCTGAGCTGGGCTAATGCCCTGACCCGGGCCGCTGGATGGATTCCTGATCTGTCGGCACTCGACTTCTGATCAATCACCCCTCGCGGCCCACATTGGCCCTACAATCAGCGAGCGAATTGGAACAACAACGCCCGAACCACCAGGCTGTTCTCTGTATGAACTCGAAAGGACCATCCCTCGTGGATCTCGACACCACTGAGCGCGCATCGTCGCGGCGCTCCCTGCTCAGCCTTGGCGGCATCGTCGCGGCTGGCACCGCCGTAGCCCTCGCCAGCAGCACATCTGCCGCTGCCGCTCCGGACAAGCCCACCGATGCCGACCGTGTCGCACTGAACGCTGCGTTGCGTCTCGAACTCGCAGTTCGCGATCTGTACCAGCAGGCCGCCGGCGAACTCGACGGCGACGTCGCTCAGTTGGCCAGCGTTGTTGCTAAAAATCATGAGTCGTACGCCCAGGCCATCTCCGGCGCCATCGGCACTTCGGCGAACCAGCGCAACGAAGACGTCTTCAATGCGCAGCGCAGCCTCTTCGCTGTCAGCGATGCCCAGGCCTTCGGTGCAGCCGCTCGGACACTTGAGAACATCGCTGTGGCCACCCACACCGAATTGCTCGCCAACTACGAGAGCATCGACGCCATCGAGCTGACCGCCTCGATCATCACCACCGAATCCCGCCAGGCTGTTGTCTTCACCAGCCTCGCCGGTTTCGCTTCCAACCTCGACGAGATGCTGAGCAACTCTGTTGCGCCCCTCGAACTCTCTGGCGGTGCAGCATGACCGACTCAACTCCCCTCACCACAGCGAACCTCGACGCCCGCGTCGGTCGCCGCCAAGCTTTACGGATCGGCGGCCTGTCGGTTTCGCTTGCGGCGCTGGTCGCAGCCTGCGGCACCGATCGCGGTGGCGACACCGCCCCGGGCCGAGTCGGCAACGCTGACCCGATCCTGCCGCCACCTGACTACGCCGTCAACGATGTCGTTCTGCTCCGTACCGCGTCGTCGCTCGAACTCACTGCTGTTGCCGTGTACGAGACCGCCAAGGGCCTGGGTGTCCTGGAAGGATCGACCGCCGAGCTCGTCGAGCGCCTCCAAGCCAATCACCAAGCCACTGCCGACAAGATGGCCGAACTGACCGAAGCTGCCGGCGGCACTGCGTGGACCGATACGAACCCGTGGATCATGGAACGGGCAGTCGCTCCGATTGTCGACACGATCACCATGAGCGACGACGTTCTTCGTGACGTCATCAACCTCGCCATCACGCTTGAGAACCTTGCCGCGTCAACGCACCAGTCGCTCACGGGCATCCTGACCGAGCCGAAACAACGGCTCGCCACCGCCAACGCCTCCACCGAAGAGTCCCGCCACAGCGCTGCGTTGGTCCTCAATGTATTCGGAACAGGAAATCGGTTCAGCCCGGCGCTCGTCAACGAAGACGTCGAGCGCACACCACAGAACACGCTGGCGATGTACGCCATCAACTCCGCGTTCGGTTCACTTGCTCAGCAGGAACTGATTGTCGGTGAAGCTGACGAGAACGGTGCACGGACGACGTTCATCCTCGCTACCCCTGCGGCCAACTCTTTCATCTACGAAGAACTCAGCTGACGCCGTAGGCTCCCCCACGCAATGGTGAGGTGGCCGGGTAGCCGCGGCGGTGGGCCTTCGGGTGATGCCGTCGAGGAAAGTCGGGACTCCACAGGGCAGGGTGCTGGCGAAAGCCAGGTTGGGGCGACCTGACGGACGTGCAACAGAGAGAGACCGCCGATGGATGAGCCACCTTTCGAGGATGGCTGATCACAGGTAAGGCTGAAACGGTGCGGTAAGAGCGCACCAGCAGTCACGGCGACGTGGCTGGCTTGGTAAACCCCACCCGGAGCAAGACCGAGCAGAGGACATGAACGGCCCGTTCGCACCGTTTCGACGGCGCATCCTCGGGTAGGTCGCAAAGATGGATGGCTGCCAGATCGACTTCGGTCGATCTACAGAATCCCGCTTATAGGCCGCCTCACCATTGCGCACCCACCCTGAGCTGGGGCGTTGGCGCTAGTTTCTCGCGCAACAAATCTCTTTGCGCCAAAGGCACGTGGACGGACAGTCCCGAAGGTCGAACAGAAGTTGTGGCAAATTTTCGTGTCGAATCGGCGGTCTTGAACATTTTGATCCAATCTTGATCTCAATCAGATCGTGGCCTGAAGATGCAGGTGAAGAGTAATTGGTGCTAAACGGCTCACGCCACGGAACCGCATCACCAAGAAGTAACACCTTGTGCAGACTCGGAGTCACCATCAAACCAAGAAAGAATCCAGCATGCCGAATACCCCCAACACCATTGAGCCGTCTCGCGTCTCGGGTCGCCGCCTCCTCCTTCGCCTCTGTGCGCTTGTCGCAATAACGTCGACCACGTTGGGACTGGTCAGCGCCGCGCCCGCTACTGCCGGCGACACAACCGCAACCGTCACCATCACAGGTGGTGCGCTCACCATCACCGTGCCAGTCAACGCTGGCAACCTTGGATCCGCGGTAAACACAGTCAGCGGTTCGACCATCGGAGGCCAGCTCGGCCAGGTGCAAGTCAGCGACTTACGCAGCGGTACCACCGGCTGGGTTGCCTCCGCCATCTCCACACCGTTCACGCTCTCTGGTTCAACCATCGCGGCCAGCAACATCGGATATGTAGCTGGGTCTATTACCAAAGTCGGCACCGCCACATACACGGCCAACAACCCGACCAACCTCACTGTTGTCTCGCCCGTCGTGACAGCGACTGCCATCACCGGCAACAACACTGCAACATGGAATCCAACGATCAACGTCTTTATCCCAGGCGGAACGACCGCAGGGACCTACACAGCAACCATCACTCACTCGTTGGCGTGACCCCATGACGACACCGCTGCGAGCCGCCCTCGCCGCCATGATCACCATCGTGGTCGCAACTTCCGGGTTCACGGCGCCCGCGTCCGCTGCGCCAGCGCCAATACCGAACACTGAAGCGGGCAGCATCGGTCTTCGTCTCCTCGACCAACCCGCCGATACGACAGACAACCCACGAGCCCAGATCTACATCATCGATCACCTTGCACCGGGCACAGAGATCCAACGCCGCATCGAAGTCTCGACCACCAACACTGCTGCGCAGGTCCACCTCTACGCAGCAGCCGCGACCATCACCGACGGCTCGTTCCTGGGAGAACCTGGCGAGAGACCCAATGATCTATCGACCTGGACATCGGTAACACCCGGCGACATCAACATGGCATCCAATCAAATCGCGACTGCGACCGTGACAATCACCGTCCCGAGCGACGCAGCCCCAGGTGAGCACTACGGCGTCGTCTGGGCCGAGGCCCGCACCCCCGCCACCGACGACGGAGTCATACAGGTGAACCGGGTCGGCATCCGCCTGTATCTCTCGATCGGACCCGGCGGCCCACCCGCAGCGGCCTTCGAGATCACATCGCTCGCGGCGGGAAGGGACCTCGCCGGCGTACGAACCGTCGTTGCCAACGTCACCAACGCCGGCGGCCGGGCACTCGACATCTCTGGAGAACTCGACCTCCGCAGCACCTCAGGTGATCTGCAAGCAGGGCCATACCCTGCTGACCTCGGCTCGACACTCGCGATTGGAGCCACCGAGCCAGTGACAATCACGATCAACTCCGAATTGCCCGCCGGCCCATGGGACGCTGAGATCACACTGCGAAGTGGACTCGTCGAACGATCCGCGACCGCTGAACTCACATTCCCCGCTTCTGGGATTTCGCCCTCTGTGCCTGCCGAACCAATCGACGCCGGCAGGAGCGGTCTGCCACTACTTACCGGACTGTTTGCAGCCATTGCTCTGTTGGCTCTCGTCGGCGTATTCGTTCTCGCGATGATCATCGTTCGACGTCGACCGACAGAGCACACGGAGCAAGCGTTCCCCGCGTAGGCGGCACGCGGCAATCAAGGACATCTGCATGCAAACGTTCAGAACTTTTTGCCGCTCCAAAACCGCCACGTTTGCAACTGTGCTCGCTGTCGGCGCCGGCCTGTTGTTCGCGATCGATCGACCCGCCGAAGCAGGAATTGTGCCAGCGGTGGCGATGGGAACCGCCGACAGCTACTCGGTGCTCGGCGCCTCAACGGTGACCAACACGGGCTCCAGCGTTCTCGGCCAAAGCGTCGGCCTCTCGCCGGGAACAGCGATAACCGGCTTCCCACCAGGTGTGGTGTTGGCTCCGGGAACGATCGAAGCTGCCAACGCAACGACACTGCAAGCCCAGTCGGACCTGACGACCGCGTACGTCGACGCCGCGAGCCGCTCAGTTGAGGTAACGCTGGGCAATTCTGATCTCGTGGGCCAGACACTTGTTCCTGGCGTCTACGCAGCGACTGCGAAGGCACCGCTCAGCCTGTCAGGACAACTTATCCTCGACGGCCAAGGCAACCCCAACGCCGTGTTCATCTTCCAGACCGACTCGACTCTGACCACGAGTGTCGCCAGCTCCATCGCCCTCACCGGAGGAGCCTTGGCGTGCAACGTCTTCTGGCAAGTCGGTAGCTCGGCCACCCTCGGCGTCAGCTCGACGTTCGTCGGAAACATCTTGGCACTGGTCTCGATCACGGTCGGGACCAGCGCCTCCGTGCACGGCCGAACCCTCGCTCGCAACGGCGCGGTCACGCTCGACAACAACGTGTTTAACAAACCTGGCTGCACCAGCCCTGGGGCACTCTCCATCACCGTGCCGTCTGATGCAGGAAGTCTCGGATCCGCGGCAAACACAGCCGGCGGATCGACCATCAGCGGCCAACTCGGTGAGGTGCAGGTCACCGATACGCGCAGCGCTACCACTGGTTGGGTTGCCTCCGCCGTCTCCACAGCGTTCACGTCCACTGGTTCGACCATCGCGGCCAGCAACGTCGGATACTCCGCTGGCACGATCACCAAAGTCGGCACCGCCACATACACGGCCAATGATCCCCCCGACCTCACTGTCGTCTCGCCTGTCGTGACAGCGACTGCCATCACCGGTCACAACTCCGCAACATGGAATCCGACCATCAGCGTCTTTGTCCCAGGTGGAACGACCACCGGGGTCTACTCAGCAATCATCACCCATTCAGTCACGTAGACGGACCCGTTGGAGCAGTCTCGTTGAAGGTGTGCAGGATCGGGCTGCCGTCACGGAAGTTGATGCGGCACACCGACGCATGGTCGAGGTGGCAGGTCCACGAGATGCCGATGTCGACACCGAGCGCCCACGCCACTGCCGACTTCATCGGTGACACGTGGCTGACCACGACAATGTTCGACATCGAAGCCCGCTCGACCAAATCGTTACATGCGGCACGGACGCGCTCGTCGAGTGTGGCAAGCGACTCGCCTCCCTGCGGCACGTAGGCGAAGTCCTTGCGCCAGTTGTTCCAGACCTCGGACGGGACGTCGGCGTGCTTCACACCTTCGTACTTGCCGTACGACAACTCGATGAATCGCTCGTCTGTTTCCACCGGCAATCCGAACGCCTCTGCGGTCTGCTGCGCACGCTGCAAGGGGCTCGCTATGACGGCGTCGACCTGCCCGGCGCCAAGCACCATCGCTGCCACCGCGACGGCCTGCTGTACGCCGACCTCGTCGAGATCCTGATCGAGGCGCCCTTGCAGTTGGCCGGCCTTGTTCGCCGCCGTGCGGCCATGTCGGACGAGAATCAGCACGTCAGGAGTTTGGCACAGCCCGTCAGTGTCCAGGCACTGCGGACAGCAGTCCGTTCTCCATAAATCGCCGCCGACTCTCGGCAGTGCCCAGCTTGTTGTTGCGCCAGATCCAAGTGCACAGGCCGAGACCGACCAGTTCGAGGAGCACGCTTGTCAGACCACGGTCAGTAACCGGCCACGGATCGTCACCAAAGCTCAGCCCAGTGAACGGCCACCAGAACACATCGGTGTTGTTCCACGCCCCGTCGAAGACGAGATGCAAGAACATGCCGATCGGTAAACCGAGGAGCATCTTGCGGATCGGCTTGCGACCCGACGTGGCCAGCATCAACACCGCCAGCAGGACAACGCTCACCGTGATGCTGTGCAGTGCACGGGCCCCACCGAACAGGCCGTCGAGGAGTGGCAGGAGCGACCCGACGACAAGCAGCCGGTAGTCGAAACGTGGATCGCGAAAGACGTAGCCGACCGCCAACACGGCGGTGCCGATGAACCAGAAAAACATGTCAGACGATGAGCAGACGGCCGCACTGCGGGCAGTCGGTGTAGCCCGACTCGGCAGCCTCTTCCTTGGCCGTGTCGACCTCGGCAGCGGACAGGTCGAGGTGGCAACCCTCGCAGCGATGGCCCTTCAATTCGGCAACGGCGACCCCCACCGCTGAACGCACGGCATCGTAGTGCGAGGTGACGTTGGAATCGAGCGGCTCGAATGCTGCGATGCGCTGGTCGACGAGGCCAGCCAGTTCGGCGTCGATGTCGTCGCAGACACGTGCCAGTGCCTCATCGGAGGATCGCAGTGCGGTCCGGAGGGATTCCTCGGTACCGAGGTGGGCAGTGAGGTCGTCGTCCAGCGCGGCTTGCTCTTCAAGCGCAGCGAGTTCTTTGTCGTCGAGTTCGTCGCGCTTGACGTTGATCGTTTCGATCTCGTGCATCAGCGCTTCGGCCTCGCGGGGAGCGATGACCGTCTTCATCTGCGCTTCGAGCCGCTGCCGATGGGAGGTGAGTTCGGCGTTCGCTGCCTCGGCAGATTCGATCACCGTCGCCAACTCGGCAAGGCGCTGCACGAGCTGCGTGCGGCGTTTCTCCCACGCGGTCATTTGGTCGGTGCGAGTCGCCAAGTCGTCGCGCTCAGGCAACCGCTTCCGCCGCACAGCGAGCTGATCGGCTTCGGTGTCGATCCGTTGCAACGTCAAGAGCTGGCTCGCCAACGAGACGTCGGCGGGGGCGGCAGGCTCGGCGTTCTCGGCAGTGTCAGCGTCGTCGGTCATCTCAAGCCATTGTGCCAGCTCGGCAACCAATCAGAGGCAAGGGCCGAGGATCGCCAACTCTTCGATCGTCGGTAGCGGTGAATTTGGATCGAGAATGTCTGGCGGAATCGTCGTACCAACCTCAACCGCCTCGACGATCGGGATGGTTTCCGCTGGCACCGTTTGAGTCGGCGAGGCATCCTCCAGCGGCGGTGTGGTCGCGGGCGCGTCAGGATCGACCTCCGACTCGACAACTTCGAAGCCGACAACCTCGATGAGACACTCGTTGCCCGGCAGGAAGAGACGGGCGTTGGGACGCTTGGGCGCCGGTGGTTCGTCCCAATCGAGGAGCGGCAGAAAGGCGTGCGCCGGATCCATGAACGCCTTCCAGATCTCAGCCGGGAAAAGACCGCCCTGGACCCGGTTGACACCTCGCGCAAGGAACTCCTCGATCCCAACCATCGGGGTGTAGGCATCCGGGTCGCCGACCCACACAGCAGTGGAGAGTTGCTTGGTGCCACCGACAAACCAGGCGTTGGTGTTGTCCTGCTGCGTGCCGGTCTTACCAAACGCCGCGCGGTCGTTGGCAAGCGAGTGGCGGCGGGCGGTACCGCTACGCAAGACGCCCTTCAAGATGTCGATGGTGAGCAGTGCCTTGTCCTGGTCGAAGACCTTCGAACCCGGGTCGAAGTGCGTGTAGGTGCGGACACCGTCAGCGTCGGTGATGTAGTCGACGTAGTAGGGCTGCTTGTGCACGCCCTCGTTGGCAACGGTCTGGATGCCGGCTGCCATGTCGAGCGGGCTGAGCTCGTTAGCACCCGTTGCGAAGCTCAAGAAGGGCTTAATCGGCAGGCGTTCACTCTCAGGTTGGCCGGTGTAGAGGTAGGGCGACGTGGCGGCCCGGTACACGGTGTCGACCATCCGGTTGAGGCCAACAATCTGTGAAAGGCGAGCGAACGCACAGTTCACCGACGACCAGGTTTGCTGGGCCAGGTTGGTGACGCTTCCTGCAATACCGCCGTTGATTTGAAAGAACGGTTCTTCTCCGCCGGGGTTGTCGAATCGGCAGCCTCGTACGCCGTCGATGATGTCGCCTGCCTGTGCGCCAGCCTGCACCGCTGCAGCGAGGATGAGGAACTTGATACTCGACCCGGTCTGGCGTGGAGCAAGGGCCATGTTGACCTCGCGCTCGTTGGGCACGAAGCCGGACCCGCCGACCATCGCACGGATCGCTCCCGAAGTGGAGTCGAGCGACACGATTGCGTTCTCGAACCGTCCGCCTGTTGCCGGCAGCACGTCGTGCGCGTCTTCGGCAAGCAACTGCAAATTCGAGTCGAGCGTCGTGTAGATCCGCAGGCCACCCCGGAACAGCTGGTTGTAGCGATCCTGCAGCGTGGCTCCGAGAATCGTTGACTTGTTGAGCAGATAGTCGCGTAGCGCCTCAGTGAAGTACGAGCGGTCGTTCGAGCGAGTGGGGATCGTCTTCACCCGGGTGGGGATGGCGAAGGTGTCGAGGACGACCCCGCGCTGGTCCTCAGTGAGGATCTCTTCGGTGACGAGGCGGTCAGTAACCTGCAGCCAGCGTGCACGGCTCCGTTCCGGCTCGTTGATCGGGTCGAAGCCCGACGGTGAGCGGACCAAGCCGGCAAGGAATGCGGATTCGATGAAGGACAGTTCGCCGGTGGTCTTGCCGAAGTAGGTCTCAGCTGCAGCCTGGATGCCGTACGCGTTGTTTCCGAAGAAGACGGTGTTCAGGTAGCGCTCGAGGATCTGCTCCTTCGTGAGCTCTTTCTCCAGCATCCGTGCGTAGTGCGCCTGGAGCAGCTTGTAACGGCCGTCGCGTTCGAGGCCGGCGAGGAAGTCATTCTTGACCACCTGCATGGTGATGGTCGATGCACCCTGCTGCGGTGAGTCACTTGCGAAGTTTGACAGCGTGGCCCGGACGAGTGAGCGGACGTTGACGCCGTCATGGTTGAAGAACTCCTTGTCTTCGACGATGAGGAACGCTTGGACGACTTGCAGTGGTACGTCCGCGTACTTGATCGGCTGGCTGTTCTCCAGCTCGTAGACGGCGATCTCCTCACCGTTGACGTCGTACACGTAGGTGCGCTGGGCGAGTCCCTCGAACTCGGGCAGGACCACCGGGAGCTCATCGTGAGCGTTCGCGATGTGCCAGATCCGCGGAGCAACGGCGACCACAACGGCAGTGATCAGCAGCGCACCCGCTGCGATGATCGCAAACAGACGAGGAAGCCAGCCGGTGATGCGCACAGTGGGTCGACAGTAGTGCTGCTGACTTACTGATTCCGGCCACCCGGCGAGGGTCACGCTGCCGCTACCTTTCATTCCGTGACCTCTCGCTTCCCCACCAAGCCCTTCCGCTTCGGCGTCCAGCTCTCAAACGCCGCCACCGGTGCCGACTGGACCGAGCAGGCAAGGATGGTCGAATCACTCGGCTACGACGTCGCCACGATGCCCGATCACTTCGGCGATCAGCTCGCACCGGTCCCAGCACTGCAGGCAATTCTCGATGTCACGACCACGCTGAAGGCCAGCGCGCTCGTGTTTGACAACGACTACAAGCACCCGGTTGTGCTCGCCAAAGAACTCGCAACGATGGACGTGCTCTCGAACGGCCGTGTCGAAGTCGGCCTCGGCGCCGGTTGGATGATCTCCGACTATGAGCAGGCTGGCATGCAGTACGACCGGCCTGGCGTGCGCATCGACCGTTTCCTTGAAGGCCTCCACATCATCAAGTCGGCAATGGGTCCCGACCCATTTTCCTTCGAAGGTGAGCACTACACGATCTCCAACTACAACGGTTTCCCGAAGCCGGTCGGTGGTAAGTGCCCGCCCGTGATCATTGGCGGTGGCGGGCCACGTGTACTGAAAATCGCGGCCCGCGAGGCTGACATCGTCGGCGTCAACGGCTCACTCCACGCCGGCGTGATCGGCCCAGATGCCATCTCGACGATGACTGGCGAAGTGATCGCCGAAAAGGTCGCGATCGTCGCCGCTGCGGCCGAAGCAGCTGGTCGGCTCGATCACATCGAAATGAACATTCGTGCCTTCTTCGTCAGTGTCACCGACGATCGCGCTGGACAGGTCACCGGTATGGCCAGCTTGATTGGTGTCGAAGAGCAGATGATCGAAAACTCGCCGTTCGCTCTGATCGGCAGCCCGTCGAAGATCGCCGAAGACATTGTCGCCCGCCGCGAGCAGTACGGCTTCAGCTACGTGATCGTCGGCCCAGACGAACTCGAGGCCTTCGCTCCGGTCGTCGCCCAACTCGCTGGCAAGTAACGCTCCGTGGCCCGCCGATCACTCGGCATCTCCGGTGAGTCGGCAGCCGCGCAGGCCTACATGGCCGGTGCCGAACTGCTCGGCTGGGACATCCGCTCCGAAGGTGCGGGCGTCGACGTCGTGGTGCCTGCGCCCCTTGCATTGACGCTTGCACTTGCTGACGCGTCGGTAGATGCTGGCGGCCGACGCTCGTTCGGGTGGCCCCTGATCACAACGGCAGCCGTCCAAGAACTGCTGCGACGGGCTCCATTGGTAGGTGCTGTCACGAACCTCTCGTCGAGGTCCACTCGTCCAGCCCCACCCGCAGAGGCGTCACTGTCGGGCGGCGGCGTGCTGCTCTCCTCGGCGCACGACCAGATCGCGCTCACGATGCTCGTCGCCCGGCTCGTCGGGATGGGCGCGCCGCAGTCGGTCACCGCATCCGTCGGGCTCGATGCGAACGGACTCGACGACGCTGCTGACGTGGCGATCGAATTCGTCGGCGGGCTCACTGCTCATGTGCACGCCGACTGGCAGTCGGAGTTGGTGACCAGCCAGGAGTTCCAGTTGGCCGGCGAGGCGGGTGTGCTGCGCTCCGAGACCGATCCGCGCCAGTCGCTCGAGTTCAACGGCGAGCGGGTTCGGCTTCTGGCCGCGAACGTCGCTGACGAGCAGCACCGCCCGCTCCACGAAACCGGTGTGGTCGCGATGCTCAAGACCATCGCCGCCGCGTTCGATGCGGGAACGCTCCCCTACGCCTTCACGCTGGCCTTCGGACGCGGCGTGCTCGAGGTGATCGTTGCGGCCGCTGCCTCGGCAGGCCGTCACCAGCCGGTAGCACTGCCGTTCGGTGGCGATCGCAACGCAACGCCGCAGCAGTTGCTGGCCGGCTAGTTCCGCTACTTGATCTTCTGATCCTTGGCGATCACGACGATGCCGTTGTCACTGATGGTGAACTGCTTTGCGTCTTGCTCGGCGTCAAAACCGATGCGGGTGAACTCGGGAACGTTCACGTTCTTGTCGACGATGCACCGATGCAGCCGAGCACCCGGCCCAATCGTGACACCAGGGAACAAGATCGAGTCGGTGACGTGGGCGTCATGGTCGACGAACGAGCCGGGCCCGATGATCGAGTTCTCGACATGTCCACCCGACACGATCGACCCCTGACATATCAAGCTGCCGTCGACAAATGCCGGCTCGCCACCACGTCCACGGGACACTTTGGCCGGCGGCAGCGCCTGACGACCGGTGAACACCGGCCACTTGTTGTTGTAGAGGTTGAACACCGGCACCGGTGCGATGAGGTCCATGTTGGCGTCGTAGAACGCATCGAGCGTTCCGACATCACGCCAGTACCCACGTTCGCGCTCATCTTGACCGGGCACGTCGTTCTTTGAGAAGTCGTACACGCGGGCTTGCCCAGACGCCGTGAGCGCAGGGATCACATCGCCGCCGAGGTCGTTCATCTCGCCGTCCTTCGGTGTGACGATGTCGATCAGCGTCTCTCGATCGAACACATAGTTCCCCATGCTCGCCAGACACATTTCATCGTTACCCGGCATGGTCGGCGGGTTGGCGGACTTTTCGTGGAAGGCAATGATCTTGCCGTCAGCGTCAGATTCGATCACGCCGAAGTCGACGGCCTCGCGCTTAGGAACAGGGATGGCCGCAACGGTGACACCGGCATTGTTCGCCATGTGTTCGTCGACCATCTGGCGCGGATCCATCCGGTAGATGTGGTCAGCGCCGAACACACAGACGATGTCGGGCTTTTCGTCGTTGATCAGGTTGAGGTTCTGATAAATCGCATCTGCTGAACCCTGGAACCAGTACGGGCCGCGGCGCATCTGTGCTGGCACGGGCGTGACGTAGTCGCCGAGCAGCGTCGAGAACCGCCAGGTCATCGAGATGTGACGGTCGAGGCTGTGGCTCTTGTACTGCGTGAGAACGACGATCTTGCGATAGCCGGCGTTGGCGAAGTTCGACAGCGCGAAGTCAATCATGCGGTACGTGCCGGCGAACGGAACAGCCGGCTTGGCACGGTCGTTCGTGAGCGGTTGCAAGCGTTTTCCTTCACCGCCGGCGAGGACGATTACGAGCACGGTCGGTTCAGCAGGCATCGCTCTCCAACGTACCCGAGCCGGGTGCGTCCGAACAGGTGGTGAGGGACTTCTTAGCGCTGCAGCTCGACGTACAGGTCGCGGTACCGCTTGGCCGGTTCACGCCACGACCAGTCGACCGTCATGATCCGCTTCTGCAGCGCCGCCCGTCGACGCCTGTCCGTCACGCGTCGCCCGGCACGGAACATCGCGGCCAGCAAGTCGGTCGGCTCGCCAGAGCGGGCCACGAAGCCACGGCCGGCAGTCGGTCTGTCGGAACGCTCAGCGGCGTCAACATCAGGGACCGTATCGACGAGGCCACCGACGGCTGTGACGACCGGAATCGCCCCGTAACGCATTGCCTGCATCTGTGTCAGCCCGCACGGCTCGAAACGGCTCGGCATGAGGAACAGGTCGCCGCCGGCGAACATCTGCTGCGACAGCGCCTCGTCGTATCCCTCGACGAAAGCCAGATGTTCCGGGTGCGCGGCGACGAGACGGTGGAGTTCGGCGGCAAGTGCGGCATCGCCTGATCCGAGAATGCCGAGCCGCATGGGAATGTCAGCGAGCAGCGGGATGAGCGGCGTAATGAGATCGACGCCCTTCTGATGAGTCAGGCGGGTGACGATCGTGGCGAGAGGAACGTCGTCGTCGGGCAGACCGAGCCGTTCGAGCAGCGCTGTCCGGTTGGCCGGCCGCTGAGTGAGTGTCTTGGCATCAAAGTTCTGGACGAGCAAAGGATTATCTGCCGGATTCCAGACGTCGGTGTCGATGCCGTTGAGAATCCCAACGAGCGCATCGCCGCGGGCACGGAGCGCCGCGTCGAGCCCAAACCCGCCCTCGGGTGTCGTGATCTCGGTGACGTAATGCGGTGACACAGCAACGATGCGGTCGGCAAGCGCAAGGGCCCCAGACAGTGGGTTCGTATCGCCCCACCATTCGTAGTGTTCGGCGTTCGGGCCGATCACGTCGAGCCATTCAGGCCCGGCAACCCCCTGGTAAGCGAGGTTATGGATCGACACGACAGTCGGTGGCGGCGATTCGAGGGCCGCCAACGCAGCCCCCGTGTGCCAGTCGTTGAGATGGAGGATGTCGGGCGGATCAGCCTCGACAAATGCAGCGATCGCGCGGGAGAACCTGAAGAACCGTTCGTCGTTGTCGACCCAGCCGCGGCCGTCGGCGTCGAGGTACGGATGCGAACGGGCCATGCCGGGCACACTGATCAAGTGCAGTGGGCCGACCTCGGGATGGCGCCCGCTCCGCACCAACGCTGCACCCACCCAGGCAGGCACATCGAGGGTCGTGACGGTCTCATCGATCAGGCTGATGCCGCCGTAGTCGGGCATCACGAGATCGACGTTGACACCAAGCCGACGGAGTTCGGCACTGAGGCCAGCGGCCGCTGCGGCAAGCCCACCAACGGTGGCGACCGGAGAAAGTTCGGCGGTGGCGAACACGACGCGCATGAGCGCAGTCTGGCCGATATCGCGCAAGATACGGTGCTTGACTGACCCTTGTGTCCGAGACAACGCCCATCGACTCCTCAATCCCCAGCGACCTCGATGCATCGAGCCGCGACGAACTGAGTGAAGACATCCGTCTCCTGGGCCGCTTGCTCGGCGAGATCGTCCACGGGCAGGCCGGCGAGAAAACCTTTGAGCGCATCGAGTCCGTTCGACAGCTTGCCGTCAACGGCCGACGGGAGGGCCACAGTGCCGTCGAGGCGCTTCGTGATGCGCTGAGCGGTCAGCCGATCGAAGAGCAGCTCAACGTAATCCGGGCATTCGATTGGCTCTCGCTGCTGGCCAACACCGCAGAAGACGTACACGTCGAACGGCGTCGTCGGTTTCACCGGGTTGCACGCAGCAGCCCCCAGCCCGGCAGCCTCGACGCCACGTTCGAGCGGCTCGCTCGGCCCGATGTCTCCGACGCGCGTGTCGCCGAAGTGCTCGGCGAACTCCAGGTCTCCCCCGTCATCACCGCACACCCCACCGAGGTCCGACGCCAGACGATTCTTGACGTGCTCCGTGTCGTTGCCGAACTCCTCAACGAGCGCAGCAGCCACGACGCAGACGATCCAACGACCGATGACATCGACAAGGCGCTGCACACCAACATCCTGACGCTCTGGCAGACCGCCATCTTGCGACTCTCCAAGCTGCGCGTCCGCGACGAAATCAACGAAGCGCTCCGCTATTACCCGGCGAGCCTGTTCGAGACGGTTCCCGCTCTCGCCAGCGATCTGGAAGCTGTCGCCGCTGCCCGCTTCGGAGCGAACAACGTCGACGCCTCCAAGGCGATCAGCATGGGGTCATGGATCGGCGGTGACCGCGACGGCAACCCGTTCGTCACCGCCGATGTGATGCGGCTCGCCATCGGGCGCCAAACTCACGTTGCGCTCGAGCGCCACCTGTCCACCGTGTACCGCTTGAGCCGTGACCTGTCATTGTCGGCTCGCCTCATCACACCAACTGACGAGCTCCTCGCCCTCGCTGACGCGTCGTGCGACGACTCTCCGTTCCGCGCTGACGAGCCGTACCGGCGAGCGCTGCGCGGCATACACGCGCGCCTCCACGCCTTCGCTGTCACTGCGATCGACCCAGACATCGACGATGTTCCCGGCCCGGTTCCCGACATCCCCCGCCCGGCCTACACGGCGATCGAGGAACTACAGACCGACCTCGGCGTCGTCGAGGAATCCTTGCGATCGCACGGCGCAGGCGACCTCGCCGACGCCATGGTCGAGCCAGCCCGCCGCGCCGTTGCCATCTTCGGCGCCCACCTCTGCGGCCTCGATATGCGCCAAAACTCCGCAGTCCACGAAGTCGTCGTTGCCGACCTGTTGGCGAACGCCAACGTCCACCCCAACTACCTCCACTCGACGAGGCCGAGCGCGTCCAATTGCTCACCACTGAACTCGATTCGCCTCGCCTGCTGCGCCACCCAAACGCGGCCTACGACGAGCAGACCATCGGCGAACTCGACGTACTCGACGAAGCTGCCCGCTCGGTCGCACGTGTCGGCAAGCGCTCCATCCCGCACTACGTGATCTCGATGGCCGAAACGGTCAGCGATGTGCTCGAAGTGGCCGTGCTCCTGAAGGAAGTCGGCCTCGTTGAACCTGCATCTACATCGAGCACGGGCACCCGTCCGGCCAGCGCTCAGCTCGACATTGTGCCGCTCTTCGAGACCATCGGCGACCTCGCGAACTCGGCCGAGACGTTGACCGCCATGCTGGCAAACCCCGTCTACAACCAACTCGTTGCGTCCCGTGGGGATCGACAGGAGGTGATGATCGGTTACTCCGACTCGAACAAAGACGGCGGCTACCTGTCGTCGCAGTGGAACCTCTTCGCCGCGCAGGCCGCGCTGGTCGAAGCCGCCGACGACGCCGGCATCCGACTCCGTCTGTTCCACGGCCGCGGTGGCACCGTTGGTCGCGGCGGCGGCCCCGCATACCAGGCAATTCTCGCCCAACCGGCCGGCTCCGTCGATCGTGCGATTCGCCTTACCGAGCAGGGCGAAATGGTTGCTGCCAAGTACGCCACCCCGGCCCTCGCCCGCCGCAACCTCGAGACATTGCTGTCGGCCACCATCGAGTCGTCGTGCCTCGACGCTGAACAGTTGGGCGCGCCGAACAATGATTTCACCGCGACGATGCAACAACTCGCTGACGCCGCCTACGACGCCTATCGCGCACTCGTCTACGGCGACGATCGGTTCGTCGACTTCTTCCGGTCCATCACGCCAACCAATGAGATCGCCATGCTCAACGTCGGCAGCCGCCCTGCGTCACGCAAGAAGTCCTTGGCCATCGAAGATCTCCGTGCAATCCCCTGGGTGTTCGGCTGGACGCAATGCAGGCTCATGATCCCGGCATGGTTCGGTGCTGGCTCTGCATTCGAGTTGGTCGCAGAGAACGACCCAGATGCCGCAGACCGCTTCGTCCAGATGTATGCCGAGTGGCCGTTCTTCACAGCAATTGTGAACAACATGGGCATGGTGCTCGCGAAGGCCGACATCGACATCGGCCGCCGCTACGCCGACGTTCTCGTCGAAGATGATGCGACGCGCAACGACATCTTCGGAGCCATCGAAGCCGAGCACGCCTTGACTCGCCGTTGGCACGAGCGGATCACCGGTTCACCCGACCCTCTCGCTGACAACCCGCTGCTCGCCCGCAGCCTCCGAAACCGCTACCCATACCTCGATCCGTTGCACGTCATGCAGGTCGACTTGCTCCGGCGTTTCCGCGACGGCGACGACAACGAACTTGTACAGCGCGGCATCCAGCTCACGATCAACGCCATCGCCACGGGTATCCGCAACTCCGGTTGATTTCTGCCATGTTGCGCGGATCTCACCGTGCGTGGTTACAATCTTGACCAATCTTGTCGTGTATACATCGTGAAGAAGAACTGGGTAGCTGCGATGACGCTCTTAGAACACACCGAACTGCCGCCGCTCAGCGACCAGTTGCCGCAGAAATTCTGGACGGGCACCTCGTACCACGCACCCAGTGCATACGAGGTCGACTGCACGCCGTTCGAGATGAACGATGCTGACCTCGAGCCTGACAGCGAGCTCGCTCAGCTGATGCAGCGCACCTACGACGATGTCGGTCTGGTGCTGCTCCGCAACACCGGTCTCACCGACCCAGCCCGCATGCGCCAGTTCGCGCAAATCATCGTCAGCGAAGACATGACCTACGAGGGCGGCGCCAACCCCCGCGACAGGATGGAGGGCAACGTCTATGAGATTGGCGCCCCGCTCGTTGCACGCCTCCCGTATCACCACGAGATGGCGTACCTCGGCAAGAGCACGTCGCTGATCAGTTTTCTCTGCCTCGACCCGCTCCCTGACGCCGGTGCCACATTTGTGAGCGACGGCGTTGCTTCGACCGACGCCATACTCGCCACGCCGCTCGGCCAGAAGCTCAAAGACCTCGGCGTCTGCTACCACCGCAGCCTCACCGACGCCGAGAATTTCATCGGCGAAGTCGGCTACGGCGTCTACAACCACTGGCAGAAGTCATTCGAAACCGATGACGCCGCAGTGGCCCAGGCCAAAGCCGAAGAACTCGGCTTGATCGTCGAGTGGGGCGAAAACCGCCTCATGCGGACCCGCTACTACAACCCGGCCTTCGAGTACTTCCCGACACTTGACCGGAACATGTTGTACTCCAGCCTCGCCGACCACGGCCTGTGGTTCGACACGTGGCCGCTCGTCCAGCATCTCCCGTTCGGGGCTCGGCCGCTCCACATGACCTACGGCGACGACAGCGAGTTCACCCGCGACGAGTTGCAACGGTTCATCGATGTGTACGACGAGTTCGGCACCAAAATCGACTGGGAGCGCGGCGACGTCTCGGTGATCTGCAACTATCGCTTCGCACACGGACGCCCCGGGATTGTTCTCGGCGAGGGTGAGACCCGCAAGTTGGGCGTGCTCCTCGGCGAGCAGTTCGATCGGGTCGGCCAGCGCGACGACAAGTGGTGACGGCGCTGGCCAACCAGGCCTGACGCTTAGACGCGTTCGATGATGATTGCCGGGGCCATCCCACCGGCAGCACACATCGTGATCAAGCCAAACTGCTTGTCTTGACGTTCGAGCTCGTCGAGCACCGTACCGATCAGGATCGCACCGGTTGCACCAATCGGGTGACCGAGCGCCATGGCGCCGCCGTTGACGTTGACCTTGCTGCGATCGAGATCGAGATCGCGCTGGAACTTCTCGGAAACCACAGCGAACGCTTCGTTGATCTCCCAGATGTCGATGTCGTCCTTGGTCATGCCAGCCTTTTGCAGAACCTTCAGCGCTGCAGGCACCGGGGCGTTCAACATCAGCGTGGGATCGTCGCCCATGTTGGCCGTGGCCACGACGCGTGCTCGGGCCTTCAGGCCGTGGGCCCTGGCGTAGTTCTCGCTGGTGATCAGGATCGCCGCTGCACCGTCGACGACGCCTGACGAGTTGCCAGCGTGATGCACATGGTTGATGTCGAGGTCGGGGAACTTCTGGTTGATCAGCTCGCGGAAGGTCTTTGAACCTGTCCCGTCCTCAGCAATGTGGCGGTAGTCGGCAATCGCCGAGAAGCTCGCCGACAGCTTCGCAAGCGACTCGGCAGTCGTGCCAGGCCGCGGAAACTCTTCGCGGTCGAGCGCAAGGGTGCCGTCGAGGTTGTACACCGCGATGAGCGACTTGTCGAAACGGCCCTCCTTGATCGCGATCTCGGCCTTGCGCTGCGAGTCGGCAGCGTGCGCGTCGAGTGCTTCGCGTGAGATGCCTTCGAGCGTGGCGATTGCGTCGGCGCACACACCCTGATGCGATTGCGGATGCAGTTCCTGCAGGTGCATGTTGTTCGCTCCCATGGGCATCAAGCCCTTCTTCGGGAGCGACATCATCTCGGTACCACCGGCGATCACGACGTCTTCCATCCCCGCCATGACGGCGTGCGATGCATAGTTCGTCGTGGTGATGCCGGAGCCGCAGAAGCGGTCAAGAGTCGCGCCGCTGGCTCTGATGTCGTACCCGGCGTCGAGGGCAGCCATGCGGCCGAGGTCGCCGCTCTGCTCCTGGACCTGCGAGCTCGTGCCCCAGATGATGTCGTCGACGTCGCCAGTGTCGAGGTCGTTGCGGTCACGGATTGCTTCAAGGACCGTGCGGGCGAGGTGTTGCGGGTGCAGGTGCGCCAATGCGCCCTTGCCCTGTTTGCCGACGCCGCGGGGTGTGCGGCAGGCGTCGATGATCAGTGCGTCAGACATAGGTGGTCTCCTTGAGATGCCGGGATGGCGTGCGTCGTGTTGAGTGCGACGTTAGAGAAATCGCGCTGTGGCACCGCAGCCGGAGCGTTGCAATCGGCCTACTCAGACCTGGCCAATCAACTCTCGTGCGACGTCGGCAGCGACATCGTTCTTTGCTGCCAGCGGCGGAAGGATGACGATCTGATCGAGGCCTGCAGCGTCGAGTTCACCGATCCGGGCTCGCAGGTCGTCTGGTGTGCCGACCAAGCAGGCGCGTTCGATCAGTTCTTTCGTGACGAACCGTTCCTCTTCGGGGATCACCCAGCAGTTGTGACCGAGATGCGTCCGCAGATGACGGCGCTCTTGCGGAACGGCCTCGACCGCAGCGACGTAGTCGTCCCACATCGGCAAGAGGTGTGCCGGCGGGCGTCGACCGAACTGGGTGAGCTGTTCGTAGCTGTAGTGCAGCGCAGCAATGGCGAACGCTCCGACCTGTTCCTTCACACGATCCGAGTCGATCGCCTCACCAGGTTCGAGCACAGCGATCGTCGTGAGTGTCGCAATGGGAAACGCGTGTCGGTCGGTGGAGAGTCCGTGCTGTTCCCGGCCGGCGGCAATCGCTGTACGGATCCCACGCACCGCGACTGGCTCAGGTGGCACCGATGTGATGAGGCCGTTGCCATACTTGGCCGCGAGACCGAGTGCCTTCGGCCCGAACGCAGACACGTAGACGGGCGGCACCGGGTCGTGCCGCACGAACCCATACTCGGGCATCTGGTGGCGGATCGGCGCAGTGTGACCGTTCAACGTGTAGTCGACTTCTTCGCCACGCAGCAGCGCTGTCAGAACGCGGAGGTACTCGTCGAATTCGGCGATTCGTTGGGGTTTGTGGCCCATGATTCGCATTGCCGTGTTGCCGGTGCCAATGCCGCAGAACGTCCGGCCTGGCGCCAGCTCATTGATTGTGCCAATCGCTGCTGCGGTGACCGGCGCGATGCGCGTTCCGGCGACTGCGACGCCTGTGCCGATGTTGATCGTCGACGTCCGGTCGGCGGCGAGCGCAAGGAGTGCATAGACGTCACTCCAGATCATCTGGCTGTCGGCGAGCCAGGCGTGTGTGAAGCCAAGCCGTTCGGCCGCGACCACGTCGTCGATGTCGGACGGGCGGGAGGCGATGCAGACGCCGAAATCCATAGTGTGCTCCAGCTCTAACGGAACGCCGCGAGGCGTTCGTTGGTGTCGTCGATCGGGTAGTCGGTCGACGCTTCGTACGCCAGGCCATCGGTCAGTCCCTCTTGTTCGGCGACTCGGAAGAGGTCTTTGTATGCGGCGAGGGACCCCCTACTGTTGGCAACGATCACGTCGATGAGTTGGTCAACGGCGGCGTTGAGTTCATCCCGTGGAACTGACCGAGCGGCGAGTCCGATTGCTGCTGCCTCGGGGCCGCGTACGTTGCGTGCCGTCAGCGACAGTTCGCGCGCCTTCGTCATGCCCGCCGCCGCGGGGAGTCGTTGGCTCATCCCCCACGTCGGTCGCAACCCGAATTTGGCGTGGGTGTCAGCCAGCGTGGCCTCGTCGGCAACGACCATGATGTCGCAGGCCAAAGCGATCTCGAGCGCCCCGGTGAAGCAGAAACCGTTCACTTTTGCGATCGACACGATCGGCCCGTTGGCCAGCTTGTCGATGAGGGCCCGCGCAGGAATATCGAGAATGTCTCCGACCACGCCATTGACAAGTTCGCGATCGCCGAGAGCCTTGAGATCAACGCCCGCACTGAAGGCTCGTCCGCTACCAGTGAGCACGACGACCCGTTGTGTCGGATCATCGATCGCTGCACCGATCGCTTCGTCGAGAGCGACGAGCATCGTTGGCGTCAGCGCGTTGAGGGCATCGGGTCGATGCAAGGTGATGGTCGTGACGGCGCCGGAGCGCTCAATCAGAATTTCGGTGTCGGTGGTAGCCACGACCGCAGTCTCCACCGTTTGTGGTCTGCCGACAGAGCCGGAGTGGGACTGCCGGCAATCAGCTCCGGTCGAACCACACCGAATCGAACCACGTCGCACCGGTGATCGAACATCGCAACGGCAAGCCATCAGGAGAAGTCCGGTTACACACACCCTGCACCTCGGCCCGGAATGCGTTGTCCCATGCCGTGTGGTCGAGGAACACGTACGTGGCAGCGTCGTTCGTCTGTCGTGTGATCTCCTGCCAAAGTTCAGCACGGCGCGCATCGTCAGGCGTCGCCTGCGCCTCGGCGATGAGGGCATCGCGTTCGTCGGTGCAGTAGCGGGCGAAGTTCAACGAGATGACGTCGATGGTTCGACAGATCAAGAAGAGCCGATCGAGCGACGGGTCGACCGCACCGAACTGCCTCCAAATCGCAGCGTCGTATTGGCCGAGTGCGATCTCTTGAATGTGCGTGTCTTGCGCGAGTTCGTCGAAGGCGACATTGAAGTGTCCGCCCCATCCCTGATCGAGAATCTCTGCCGTTCGCGTGGTGATGACCGCCGGCCCAAACCACTGCAACTCGACATCGATCTTGCCACCAGAACACTGGTCAGGGACGTCCGCGCAGTAGTCGGCAACAAGTGGTGTCGCAGCGTCAGGGTCGTCGCCCGCCTGGACGACATCAGGGGCATAGAAGGGGCTGTCCAATGTGAACATCTGGTTGGCGTCGGGCGCAACACCAAGGGCGATGAGGTCGCGATACGCCTGGAGCGGTGTGGCCAGCGTCAGCGCTTGGCGGGCGCGCAGGTCGTCGAACGGCGGGCGCGAGGCGTTGAGCATGACGAAGCTTTCCTCCCCTGACGTGTCGATGACGTTGACGATGCCGTCGTCAGCTTGCAGGTCGATGATCGATGCCGGATTCGTCGTCTGGATCGCTTGGAGGTCGCCGCTGTTCAACAGGTCGGTACGGGTGTCAGGATCCGAGATTGGTAGGAACTCGATCGCGTCGAGATACACATCACCGCCCCACCAGTCGTCGTTGCGTACGACGCGGGTGACCGAGTCGAGCGTGCGACTTTCGATCTTGAACGGACCGGTGCCGACTGGGGCCTGGTTAAGCGCCGGATCGAGGAGGGCGGCGGCGAGCCACGTGGGCGATGCTATGTAGCCGCCCTGGGTGCTCAGCGTCGCCGGGAACCGGGCGTTCGGATCGAGCAGGTTGTATTGGATGGTGAACTCGTCGATCACCTTCGTGGCATTTTCAGCTGGATAGAACGGTCGAAGACCGAAGCCGATGAGCGGACTGTCGAACTGAGCTTGGAAGCTTGCCTGTACGGCACTGGCGTCGAAGGGTGTGCCGTCGTGGAACGTGATCCCTTGGCGGAGTGTGACCTGCCAGGTCGTCAGGTCACCGTCGACGGGTTCCCACGATTCTGCGAGGTAGGGAACGATGCTGCCGTCGGACGCGACCGCGGCGAGCGTGTCGAAAATCGCATTCGCCATGACCTGGCCGGGCGCAGAGAGGACCGACGACGCCGGGTTCAGTCCATCGACGTCGGCTTCGAGGCCATACCGCAGCGTGCCGCCGCGGACAGGTTCGGGAAGCTCTGCGGGCTGCTCGGAGTGCTCCGCCGACAACTCTGCTGGTAACTCGGGTGCGGGCTGTGCGGGTTGCTCGGGTGCGGGTTGCTCGGGTGCGGGCTGCTTGGGAGGGAGGGTGTCAGAAGTTTGGTCAGACCCTGAACATGACGCGGCCACCAGCGCGGCCACGACGATGCCTGTTCTGAAGCATCCTCCGCCGCGCATTACCGCATCTTGTCACTCACACCGCCGGTGGGCTCGCAGACGTGCTGCAGTGCTCGGCAAAGCGGCTCACGAAGTCAGCGAGGTCGGCGCCAGTTTGCGAGTCGGTGAATTCCCCGTGCTCATTTAACTTGTCGCCGTAGCGTCCGATGCCTTTGGCGGCATCGTGTAGTGCAACGACCGACTCGGTGCGCAAGCTGCCGACGATTGCAAGGATCGAAACATCTGTCATGCGCGCAGTCTGGCCCGGGCCCGGGCGACCTGCGTGGTGCCAGCGGCAGGTTCAATCAGGCGGTCAGGTTCCTGCGCTGCTGGGCGGTCGACTTTTCATCGAGGGATGGAGACAGGCCAGGCCGAGAAGCGCAGCAAACGTGATCCAGAACAGCTCCGCAAGGCCACCTGGGCCGAATGCGCCGTCGATTGATTGCACGTTGTAGATCGCGTTGCCAGCGACCATCGAGACCAACCCGAGCGCCACCATGACGAGGCTCGGCGACTGTCGACGTGCAATGAACAGCAACCATGCAGCGACTCCGAACATCACAGCATCAAGGACGGGATAG
>Ga0335398_10000312_pt1 | contig 85143 bp, 80 predicted proteins | sample BON03_FD_205742 | JGI IMG/M metagenome (GOLD analysis project Ga0335398, IMG submission 205742) | Freshwater microbial communities from Lake Bonney liftoff mats and glacier meltwater in Antarctica - BON-03 (spades assembly) (version 2) | ecosystem: Environmental > Aquatic > Freshwater > Ice >... | reverse complement strand
CTGCTCCTTCTTTCAATCGTTGCAATGCCATTGGATCTTTGGTTAAATCTAATCCACCATTTTCATCCTTGAACTCTTGCACCAACCAATCTATTATTTTTTGGTCAAAATCATCTCCACCTAAATGGGTATCTCCATCTGTAGATTTAACTTCAAAAACACCGTCACCCAATTCTAATACAGAAACGTCATGTGTTCCACCACCGCAGTCAAAAACCACAATTTTAGATTCTGTTCCTTTTTTATCCATACCATACGCCAAAGCTGCTGCTGTAGGCTCATTGATGATACGTTTTACATTTAAACCTGCAATTTCTCCAGCCTCTTTTGTGGCTTGTCTTTGGGCATCATTAAAGTAAGCAGGCACGGTAATTACCGCATCTTTTACTTCCATACCTAAAAAATCCTCTGCCGTTTTTTTCATTTTTTGAAGAATCATGGCACTAATTTCTTGTGGTGTAAATTGTCTGTCGTCAATCTGCACTCTTGGGGTATTGTTTTCCCCTTTAACCACTTTGTAGGGTACACGCCCCACTTCTTCTTTTACTTGGTCAAAGGTGTTTCCCATAAACCTTTTGATAGACGAAATAGTCTTCTCTGGGTTTGTAATTGCTTGACGTTTAGCTGGGTCACCAATTTTTCTTTCGCCATCTTTTAAAAATGCAACAATAGAAGGAGTTGTTCTTTTCCCCTCACTGTTGGTAATTACAACTGGTTCATTTCCTTCCATTACAGAAACGCATGAATTGGTTGTGCCTAAATCTATTCCTATTATTTTACTCATTGTTCTTGTTATTTTCTTTTTAGAAAGCAATTAGGATACCAAGCAAAATTTGCAATAAAAAATAAGCGAATTTATGACTAATTGTCAGCCAATGTCATCATAGCAAACATTTTAAATGACAGAAATGGAATAAATCTGACATTCAAATGTCAGAAATTATGAAAGGTGGTGTTTTGATTAAAATAACTAGCGCAACCTATCCATAGATTTTATGAGGTTATGGTCTTTAATTATTGCACGCACCGCCAAAAAATTCATAATAATCAAGGCCAAGGGAAAGGTAGCGGAAATAAGAATTCCAATATCTCCTTGTGTAAACAGTTGTTGAACATTGCGTAAATCCAAATAAATAAAAACAGGAATAAACAGCATGAAAGCAAAGTTGAACGAGCAAAAGGTTATTTGTCTTTTTCTGTTTTTAAAGGAAAGTATTGCCAAAACAGCCAACAAAGCAATTGACCATAAAATAAACTGTGTTTTAGAAGGGGAAACAATATTGACCACTTCTTCGCCATTTAAAAAAGCAAGTTGACTATAACTTACCATGGCTTTGTCTATAGCATTGCCATTGTATAAACCCACACCCTTAAATTGAAGCACAGCAGCATTGCTAAAGGAAACGATGATGCTCACCACCGCCAATATCAACAAGTAAAGACTTTGTTTTCTTTGAATCATGGGACGAAATTAAGAATTTTATTGGAATTAAATCATGTCAATAAAATTCTATCCTGCTATCAATATATTGTTTTTGAAATTTAAGGATTTTGTGTTTTGCGCGTATTGATTACATTTGTGTAATATACACGGGCTGATAAAAGTATCGATGGTGCCGACTTTTATTGTAAAGAATACGATAACAAAGAATGAACCATAAAACAAAATACAACCCCAAAATCCACCATCGCAAATCCATCCGATTAAAAGGATATGATTATTCGCAGGCAGGATTGTATTTTGTAACAATATGTTGTTATGACCGCAGATGTTTATTCGGGAAAACAGAAAATGGAAAAATGATGAACAATGATGCGGGCAATATTGCGAACCAATGTTGGTTAGAAATTCCAAATCATTTTCCAAATGTGATATTGCATGAACATATAATCATGCCCAACCATATCCATGGAATTATTGAATTTGTGGGGGCGAATAATCATTCGTTCAATAATAATTTGCCGGATAATGGGTTTGATGATGGGGCAAAAAATATTAAATATGATATTGGGGCGGAAAATATTGCAAATGATAATAACAATGGGGCGAAAAACATTTCGCTCCTGCGGTCACCGTCAAAAACATTAATTCGTTTACGGATTTAGGCGTTTCAAAACGCAATTTTGCATTTATGCTTTCTTCGGGTTCAGGTAAAATATCAAGTGCTTTTAGCAAAGAAGAAGAAACCGAAACAGAAAAGACGATAAGCAAAGACTTTAAAGTTTTGGATGTTCCAAAACACATTATACGTTTTGCTTTGACCCAAAATCCGTATTTCTATTTTGACAGTTTAGAGAGGTTTTTTTCCAAAGGTTGATTCTCTATCAAACTTTATTGATAGCAAAGATTTTTTGGCTGGTTTAGAAATTTCTTTCAGTGGTTCAAAAACAAGGCTCACTAACATTACAAATCTAGATTACCTATTAGCAGTTCAAGGTCTATTACAATCCATTGAAATGGAAATTAAAAACAACACCACAGAGTTTGAAGGGTCTGATTATATAAATGATTATGTTCATAATGTATTTGTAGATAAAGTTATTAAAGTACCAATTGGGAGCGAAAGGGCAGATGGTCAAGAAGACCTTGTTGTTAGTGAACCTTGGTATGTTTACAATGCAAACTATGGAACAAGTGAAGAAAAGAAGTTTGTAGAATTATTTCAAAGGCGCTTTGAAGGACTTAAAGAAAAGTTTACCAACATATACTTAATACGAAACGAAAGAGTAATTAAAATCATTGACAAATTAGGTAGAGCATTTGAACCAGATTTTATTTTATTCTGCAAACAGATAAAAGGTAAAGAATTAACTTATCAAGTTTTCATTGAGCCCAAAGGTGCACACCTCATTGCAAACGACAAGTGGAAAGAAGAATTTTTACAAGAAATCAGAGAAGAAGAAAAGACCATCAAAATTGACACAGACAATTATGTAATCACTGGTGTTCCGTTCTACAACTATGCAAATGAAAACGAATTCAAAAAGACATTAGAGGATACATTAAAAATTGAACCTATACAATTGTCAATATAAGCCAGAAAACAAACTAACGCTTAAAAAAATTTAAACTAATTTACCATCCCTTAAAAACCTCTAATAATCAAATCGAGTATTATTTGTACTCAAAAAATATATCGACTTAGAGTCATATTGAGTGTTTTTTGTCTTCTACCGAAGTACTTCGGTAAAATGTATCGAAATATGAAATTAGCCGAAAATTTGCTCATTTTCAATACAATCCGCCTTAGCGGATCACTCTCCCGAAGAAGTCTTGGGACTGACTCAAATTTTCTTAGGCCACATTTAGGTTTATAGATTTCCAAAATCTTTTAGAACTTCCTTGAATAAACACATAAAAGCCAATCTTCAAGACCCCATTCCAACTCCAACCCCACCCTCATTCACAAAGGCTTCCATATCATGCAGCAAACCCAAGGCCTCTGCAACGTTGTCCACCATATTAGCGCTGAACAAAACCTCATTGGGCGTTTGCTTAACGGTAAATTTCTGTGGGTGATTCATTACATAATTAATCATTTTTCCAAAAGCATCGCTTTCATAAACAAAGGCTTTTTGGTCTGCCGGAAAATACATTTTCATCTGTCCCCGTTTCACCATCAGTTTTTCTAACCCCAATCGTTTGGCAATCCATTTTAACCGCACTGTTTCTAGCAAATCATTCAAACTTTTGGGCAGTTTGCCAAACCGATCTATCAGGCTATCTTTAAAAGCCTTGAGCGCTGTTTCTGTTTCAATATTGCTGAGTTGTGTATATAAACTGAGTCTTTCCGGTATATTCTTTACATAAAAATCAGGGATAATCAGGTCATAATCCGTATCAATAATTACATCATTGCTGACAATGGAATGTTGGTGATCTAAAACATCTTTAAACTCCTCATCATGCAATTCTCTCATGGCTTCATCCAAAATTTTATGATACATTTCAAAACCCAATTCGGTGATAAACCCAGACTGCTCACCACCCAACAAATTTCCCGCACCTCTAATGTCTAAATCCTTCATGGCTACTTGAAAACCGCTTCCCAGTTCAGCATACTCTTCCAATGTTCTTAACCTTTGCTTTGCTTCATCGCTCAAACTGTTTAAAGGAGGCGATATTAAATAACAATAAGCCTTTTTATTACTTCTGCCCACCCTACCACGCATTTGATGCAAATCACTTAACCCAAACATGTGGGCATTGTTGATGATAATGGTATTGGCATTGGGAATGTCCAAACCACTTTCTATAATGGAGGTTGCCACCAACACATCAAAATCACCTTCCATAAACTGAACCATTACTTTTTCCAGTTCTTGTCCATCCAATTGCCCATGTGCAACAGCAACACGCACATTGGCAGAATCTTCTATACCTTGTGCAATTTGGTAAATATCACTTATTCTGTGGTGCACAAAAAACACTTGTCCTCCTCTGCCCACCTCATATTGAACGGCTTCTCTAATGGTATCTGCGTCATAGTGTTGCAAACGTGTTTCCACGGGTTGCCTATTGGGTGGCGGTGTATTGATAATACTTAAATCCCTTGCTCCCATTAACGAAAAGTGCAATGTTCTTGGAATAGGCGTAGCGGTTAAGGTCAAGGTATCTACATTCACCCTAAATTCTTTGAGCTTATCTTTTACTGCCACACCAAATTTCTGTTCTTCGTCAATGATTAACAAGCCTAGGTTTTTAAACTTGACATCCTTGCTCACTATTCTGTGCGTTCCTATTAATATATCCACCTTGCCATCTGCCAATTTTTGCAAGGTTTCTTTCTGTTCTCTTTTACTTTTAAAACGATTGATAAAATCTACATTCACCGGAAAGCCTTCTAAACGTTGCCTAAAGGTTCGATAATGCTGATGAGCCAATATTGTTGTGGGCACCAAAATAGCCACTTGTTTGCTATCGCAAACAGCTTTGAAAGCAGCACGTATGGCTATTTCTGTTTTGCCAAATCCTACATCACCACACACCAACCTGTCCATTGGATGTTCGCTCTCCATATCTCTTTTTACATCCTCCGTGCTTTTGGCTTGGTCAGGAGTATCTTCATAGATAAAGGAAGCCTCCAATTCTGTTTGCAAATAATTATCAGGTGAAAACGCAAAACCAGGTTCTGCTTTTCTTTTGGCGTATAACGCGATCAGTTCTCTGGCAATGTCTTTTACCTTGGCTTTGGTGGTTAACTTCTGTTTTTCCCAAACGCCACTACCCAGTTTATGGACTTTGGGGGCATTTCCCTCCTTGCCACTGTATTTAGAAATTTTGTGCAAGGAGTTGATGTTAACAATCAATAAGTCGTTGTTTTTGTAAACCAACCGTACCACTTCTTGCACTTTGCCATTCATTTCCATTTTGTGCATTCCACCAAATTGCCCAATACCATGGTCTATGTGGACGACATAATCTCCCGGTTTTAAACCTTGCAGTTCCTTTAATGTTATCGCACTGTTCTTGGTAAATTTTCTTTTGTCTTTGTAACGATAATACCTTCCAAAAAGTTGATGATCGGTATAGAAAACCTTTTTGATACTGTGGTCAATAAAACCACTGGTCAAACCTGCATAAACGGGCTCGAAAACGATGGGTTTACCGGTATCTTCAATAATTTGATACAATCTATCAATTTGCCTAGGGTTTTCTGCAAAAACCAACAATTCATAGCCTTTGTCAACCCACTGTTGCATGTCTGCCAATATCATGTCAAAATTCTTTTGAAAAAGTGGTTGAGCATTGCAGTTTAGTGCTATTTCTATATCCTGTTTTGGAGAAAAACCCCAATTAATTTTATGAAACCCATTGATTCTAGCCGCCAATTGTTGCGGACTGATAATGAGTTCTGTATTTGTCTCATCTTCTTTATTATGCCTAATTTCTCTCCAATACTGACTTATCTTTTGTTTTAGTATATCCTCATCACACAACCATAATTTTGTGTGTTCATCAAAATATTCAAAGATGGGTTCAAAAGTTTTAAAAAGTTCTTTGTCTTTGATATTGGGCGTAAGTTTTATAAACTGTCTTTCTGAAATGGACAATTGTGTTTCAGGGTCAAAAAAGCGAATACTTTCGATGACATTTCCATCTAATACAATCCTCACGGGACTTTCATGCGCATAAGAAAATACGTCAATTATTCCACCTCGAACAGAAAAGTATCCTGGTTCGTAAACAAATTCTTCTTGCTGAAAATGGCATAACTCTAGCATCTCCAATAAAAATTCACGGTTTAGTTCCTCTCCTTTTTGTAAATCGTACTCGTATTTTTTAACCGTTTTAAGTTCTGCTACCTTTTCATAAACTGCGTCATGGTAGGTGATAACAATACCCTTAAAATCTCCCTTTTTTAATTTTGAAAGCGTTTCTGTTCTCTCTTTTACATCATTGGCATTGGGTTCTGATACCGCTATGCCTTTGGGATAAGATCCCGGTAAAAAATGCACTTTTATGGGACCAACAAAGTTTACAACATCGGTATACATAAAGAGTGCTTGTTCCCTGTTAGAACAGACTACAAAATGAGCGCCCTGCATATATTGAAAATAGCCAGCAATGAGCATAGAAATGATGCTACCAGAAGGATTTTCTATACTGATATCGTGATTGTTTTGTAAGGCACTCAGTTTGGGATGTTGCGCCCAGAGAGCTAATACGTCTGAGGTTTTCAAGAGCAATGCAAAGGTAAAGGCAGCATTGTTTATATCCAATATTAATTGAGCATAAATTCATTTAATAAGGCATTATTAAATATCAATTATAAATAATACGTTTGCAGTGGCGTTAATAATGGATTTTAAAAATACCGAAATAGCCTTTGTTCACAAAACAAATTGGCAACTCAAAAAGGGAATTTTACTTTTTAAAAGTTTCAATTTTCCAATGGTCATCAATTATGGCCCCAAATTAGCAACATGGGCATTGAATATAGGGTTGCCCGTTAAAGGTATTATCAAAAAAACCATGTTTGGGTGGTTCTGTGGAGGTGAGAGCATAGACGATTGCCAAAAAACAATACTAGAATTAGGCAGAAGTAATGTAGGCACCATGCTAGATTACAGTGTTGAGGGTGAAGGAAATGAAAAGGCATATGAGGAAACAACGGCAGAGTTTTTAAGAGCCATCAAGCATTCTGCTGGTAATAAAAACATTCATTTTAGTATTTTTAAATCATCAGGAATTGTAAACAATGCATCCTTACAGAAACTGGGGGCTAATGAAGTACTAACCGAAGCCCAACAAAACTCTTATAACAAATTTTTAGAGCGCTTTGATAGCATTTGCCAAGCAGCAGCGCAATATAAGGTCCGCGTATTTGTGGATGCAGAAGAAAGTTGGTTGCAAGATACCATTGATGACACCACTTATGCCATGATGGAAAAGTATAATACCAATGGTATTTATATTTATAACACCATTCAGCTTTACAGACATGATAGACTAGAACATTTAAAAACGCAGATAACCAAGCAAAACTATTTGCAGGGTTACAAGTTGGTAAGAGGTGCTTACCTTGAAAAAGAAAATTTACGTGCAGAACAAATGGGCTACCCTACTCCTATTCAACCCAACAAAGAAGCCACAGACCGTGACTATGATGAGGCTCTAAAATTTTGTATCGAACACATCAATAAAGTTTCTTTTTGTGCAGGAACACACAATGAACAAAGTATTATACTGCTAACTGAACTGATGAAAAAGCACGATTTGGCACATAATCATCAAAATATTTGGTTTGCGCAACTTTTGGGAATGAGCGATAACGTCAGTTTTAACTTAGCCAGTGTTGGTTACAATGCTGGAAAATATGTTCCTTATGGGCCTGTTCAGGCGGTTTTACCTTATTTGGCTCGCAGAGCGCAAGAAAACTCATCTATCAAAGGCCAAATGGGCAGAGAGCTTGCCTTGCTGCAAGAAGAGTTGGAAAGAAGGAGGAGTCATTAGTTTTTAATGTCCCGATGTACATCGGGAAGTTTTTAGTAACCTAAATGAATTAAACATTATTTCCTACGCATTTATAATTAAAAAATACAAAGGCATACCTATAGTAATATTAAACGGAAATGTTACACCCAAAGCCATGGGAACATATAGCCCAGGGTCTGCTTTAGGAGCAGCTAAACGCATAGCAGCTGGCACTGCAATGTAGGAAGCACTTGCGGCCAATATTGCAAAAATAAAACGGTTGCCAATATCATCGGTGATATATTGGCTGATAAAAGCAACTACGCAACCATTTATTGCTGGAATTACTATGGCAAAAGCTGAGACAAACCAACCGTATTTTCTAAAAGTCGAAAATCGTTTTGCTGTTACCATTCCCATCTCAAGCAAAAATATAGCTAAGAACCCTTTGAAGATGTCAGTAGTAAATGGTTTAATACCTTCAGCCTGTTTTGAGTCTGCAATAAGTCCAATAACTAAACTTCCCAAAATCATCAAAACACTACCATTGGTAAAAGAATGCTGAATAACAGATTTAATATTTACCGTATTATCACTTTTTCTTTCGCGGTCGAACTTCATCATTAAAATAACTCCTACAATAATTGCGGGCGATTCCATTAAAGCCATGATAGCAACCATGTGTCCGCCAGAAGCAATTTTTTGCGCTTCTAAGAACGCAATTGCAGCAACAAATGTTACAGCGCTTACCGAACCATAAGAAGCTGCTACCGCCCCGGCATCACTTACACTTAATTTTCTTTTAAGAATAAAAAAAGTATATAGTGGTATGATAGATGCTAAAACCACACCGAAAATAAGTGAATAGACTATTTCACTTGTAAATATACTGTGCGCCAACTCTTGACCACCTTTAAATCCAATAGCAAAAAGTAAATAAAGTGAAATAAATTTACTACTGCTTGCAGGTATTTCTAAATCACTTTTTACTTTAGTGGCAATAATACCTAACACAAAAAACAAAAGTGTCGGGTTAGTTAGGTTACTTAGTAAAATTTTAAACTCCATTAAGGCAACTTCTCAATAATAATATTACAGTTTATCGCTAATATTTCTGTATCATCCAGACTATCAAACCACTCCAGTAATTGCTTTTTTTCTAGCATCAATTCTTTTATTCTTTTTTCAGACTGTTCACGGTCAGTACCAAAGCGAAGATGATTGCTTAATTTTTCATTTTTATGAAAGTCGACTTTGTAGTTAAATAGGTCTAACAAAAGATTTTTGGCTTTAATTGGGGAGAAAATCCCTTCAATTAATTTTGTTTGATGATTTTTCATGTTTTATTCTTTAAAATTTTAAATTTTGCTATTGATGAATTGATTTTTATTGTTTTTGCAGCTATTGATTCTTTTAGCACTTTGAAAGCCAGTAACCAAAAAATCAAGGCGAATGCTTTTAACAACTCTCTGCTAGGTATATCTGATATTGTTAATGCTATTCCTAAACTCAGAATGCCTAGCAGTAGGAAAATAGCGGAGATTATTCTATTTTTTGTATTCATATTCTTCATTCGTTATTCAGCTGCAAAACTGTGACAACTATATCATTAATTTTTATTTAACTTTGCAATGTTTAACATAAAATATATTTATGAACTATACCCTCAACCAACTAAGAATTTACTTAAAAGTTGTAGAAACTTTAAGCATTACAAAGGCTGCCGAAGCGTTACATTTAACTCAACCTGCAGTTTCAATTCAGTTAAAAAATTTTCAAAGTTATTTTACCATACCGTTGATAGAAGTTATTAATAAAAAGATTTTTGTAACAGATTTTGGGAATGAGATTGCCGCAACAGCGGAAAAAATAATGGAAGAAGTGCATGCCATTAACTTCAAAATGTATGCACACAAGGGTCAAATTACTGGGAAACTAAAAATATCAGTGGTATCCACTGGCAAGTATATTGCGCCCTTTTTTATTGCCGACTTTATCAATCAACATGGAGGTGTGGAACTAATGATGGATGTTACTAATAAAGCCCAAGTAATTAACAGTCTTGAAAAAAATGAAGTGGATTTTGCATTGGTAAGTGTCTTACCCGAAAATTTGAGTATTGAAAAAGTAACCCTTATGCAAAACAAACTTTTTGTTGTAGGCAATAATGAGGGCCATTTCGCAAATAAAACCTACGACAAAAGAATATTTGAAACCATTCCGTTAATTTATCGTGAGCAGGGCTCTGGAACCAGACATGTAATGGAGAAGTTTATTATAAAAAATAATCTTCCAGTAAAAAAGAAAATGGAGTTAACCAGTAATGAAGCCGTCAAACAAGCAGTTATTGCAGGTCTTGGATATTCAATTATGCCTTTGATTGGAATTAAAAATGAATTGGATAATCAGCAATTACAAATCATTTCAGTCAAAGGATTTCCTATAAAATCAACCTGGTATCTTATTTGGTTAAAGAACAAGAAACTATCTCCAGTTTCAGCTGCTTATTTAAGTTATATCAAAACGGAGAAGGAAAACATTATTCACAATAAATTTGATTGGTTTGAAAAGTATTAGTTGAAATTTACTAAACCATTATGGACATTATAGTTTATGATTTTTTACTCAAACTATTCCAACAAACCCAAGGAGTAACTAGCCCCTAAAACGGCTTTTTGATTTTTTGTAAGCAATTCAATATACTTTATTTGGGCTTCAATAAAGCCAATTTCTCTGCTATTTACCAAGAATACAGAACTCTCCCCTAAATCAAACTTGGTTCTTTCTCCTTTTAACAATCCAAAATAATCTCGTACAGTTTTCTCATACAAAACCGCTTGGGAGTTGGTATTATCCCATAAGTTTAAGGAAGCTACGGCTTTATAAGCAATTTCTGCATTTTTGATTCTTAAGTCTAACATACCTTCTTGAATTTTAATATTTGTCAAGCTTAGATCTCCTCTTTGCTTTCTTAAAAATATTGGCATACTAAGCTCAACACCCCATCTATAATTATTTAAACTGAGGTTAGTAATAGGATTGTTGTTTAAGGGTTCGGATAAAGGGGTATAGCTTATGTTTAAATTGGGTTTAAGTTGTTCTTGCTTAAGCCTTCTTTCTATTTTCAAAGATTCAATTTTATACTCATATTGTTGCAACACAGGGTGCTTCATAGACAAACTATCCAATTGAACAATGAGCAATGAGTCTATTGAAACAGTTGCAACACTATCCATAAAAGGAGGTTGTGCTTGTTCAGTAAGTTCCATCGGCAAAATACCATCAATCCATAAATAAATACTAAGCTTGGCTGTTGCATTTTTAAAATCTACTGCAGCTTGTTGTAAATTTATTTCTCTATTTTGTACTTGAATGATTGACTCAAGGGTGTCAATAAAAGGTCTATCTCCTAGTATTGCACTACGCTTAGTTGCCTCAAATCTTTGCTTTACTAAATCTAATCCGTTCTCATATACTTTTAGTGTATTAAAAGCCATAAACCACTCCCAGTAAGTATTACCAGCCTCATAAATCAACTCATTATACATAGCTTGCCTTGCTGCAATGCTAGATTGTTGCATTACTTTAGATTGTCGAAGGCTTGCGCGTCTTTCATCAATAAAAAGTCCATTTCCAACAGATGCAGTAACTCCTGCATAAAATAAACCTGTTGAAGGCAAATTTTCCTGAGGGTTTAGAAATGAACCAGAATTTTGCTCATATCCAGTATTAAACTGTAAACCATACCAAGTAGGGATTTTTAATCCGCCATCAGCTAATTTGTAGTAACTGTAGCCACTGTAATATTTTTCACTAAAACCCAAATAAGCATAGGGGTCAAAAGCCCCTCTTGCTTTTTGAACATTCGCATCTGCCTTGTCAATTTGCAACTCAGCTTGTTTTGCCATGGGATGATGAACTCTAACCATTTCAATAAAGTTTACAAATGACAGCACTTTAGCTGTATCCTGCGCCCTTAGAGAAACACTTCCAAAAACAAGGAATAAACTAATAAAAAAACTTAAAGCCTTCATCAATTCTTAGAATCTATTTTACCATTTAAACTCGGCAAATAATAGTCAGGGGGAAAGCCATTAATTTGTCGCCACATCTCATACCAAATGGGTACATCTTTAAGCAATACCATATTGTTTGTTCCTGCTCCAACCCTTATACCCTCTGGCCATTTGTGGTCTGTAGTATCAGGAGTTACCAAAACTCTGTACAAACCGTTTGGACTAATAAAGTTGTCTATAGCAAACACAGTTCCTCCATAAGTTCCATAAGAGGTATTTGGCCAACCTGAAAACACAATTGCGGGCCATCCATCAAATTGAATTCTAGTTTTTTCTCCTTTATGAACTAAAGGTAAATTCATAGGCTTCACATACATTTCTACTGCTAAATCGTATTGGGCAGGCATAATACTAATAATTTCTGTTCCTTCTTTAATTAACTCCCCAATACCTCCTTGAATAGCTTTTGTAATATATCCATCTTGAGGTGCTAGAATATAATACAACCCATTTCTAATTTCTAAATTTGAATAATCATTTTGCAATTTGGTAACTTGGGCTTGCGCATCATACTGGTTAGAAAAAGCAGAGTATTTATCAGATTCTGCTTTGGCAATATCATCATTATACTGTGCTTGAATAGAAACAATCTCCACTCTAGCATTTATCATCTCATTTCTGCTAGCCAACAAATCGTTTTCTGCAGAAATCATTTTTGCCGAGTTTTGTTGCATGATTAGTTTACGAGATTCTAAATCAGTTAAAGATTTTAAGCCATCATCATACAACTTTTGCATTCTTTCTAACCTTTCTTGCGCAATTTTATAATTAGTTATGGCTGCTTGATACTCCATGCTATCCGAAATTACTTTTAGTCTGGCCTGTTGCAGTTTATTTTTAGTTTGTTGTAGTTTTAGGCCCTGTGTAGTTTGCAATGCCGCAATTTGATTGTCCAATGCATTAACTTTTGCTTTATATGAACTTACGGACATTTCCTTGGCCATTCTTTGATCTCTGGTACGATTTAATAATTCTGGGTCAAAGAATTGGTCTTTTACTTCAGATATAAACAAAATAGTATCTCCTTTAGCGACAAAATCACCTTCTTGCACGTACCATTTTTCAATTTTACCAGCTATTACCGAATTAATAGATTGAGGTCTCTGCCCTGGATTTAAGGCAGTAACATAGCCTTTGGCTCTTATATTTTGTGTCCATGGAAGAAATACGATAATTAAAAACAATAAAAAGAGTCCAACCATTAATCGTAAAAAAACCCGCCCTGATAATTTTGCTTCCACAGCAGATAGTGCCTTATACTGCGACTTATCTATATATTGATCAATTTTATTTTTAGAGATATTAAGCATGGGTAATTTTCTTTAATTGATCTAAATCTTTTAATTGCTCATAAGTTCCTTCATGTTCCACCGTACCTTCAGAAATCACCACAAGTTTATCGCACTTTTTTGCTAAATAAATATCAGAGGAAACAGCTATTAATGTCCAACCGTGTTCTTTAGAAGTTAAAAAGTCAATGATTTTCTCTCTCTCAGATTGTATTAAATACAGTAAAGCATCTTTTAACAACAGTAATTTAGGCTTATGAGCAATGCTCCGCGCCAAAATTATTTTTTGGATAATGCTCGAAGAAAGGTGCCTTCCCTCTGGTTCCAATTCTGTATCAAACCCCAAAGGCTGTTTTTTTAAGAAGTCTGACAAACCAACATTTTCTGTTGCCCATTTAACGTTCTCAAAAGTGGCAGCTTCTCTTCCTAATGATATATTTTCTAGCAAAGTTCCTTCAAATAATTGTTCTGCATCAGCACAGTTTCCAATTAAAGTGCGCAATTCATTTAAATCTATATTCCCTTTTGGCAAACCATTAAATGACAAATTACCAAATTGTGGATGAAACAAACCAGATAAGATGGAGAGCATGGTGCTTTTACCAGAACTATTGTTGCCTGTTACCATTACTGTAGAACCGCTCTCAACAGCTAAATTAAAGTTCACCAAAGTTGATTTATAGTGCCCAGGATAGGAAAAACTAACATCTGCAAGTTCAACCTTTAAACCTGCAGGATATTCATTTTTTACCATTGAAACACCGTTAGGATTATCAAGGCCCATATCGGTTAGTTGACCCATCTTTTCCAGTCCAGTAAGAACATCATAAATTGTTTCCAAACTCATGATTAATTTTTCAACAGAGCCTAATACTATCAGTATAATTATTTCTGCTCCAACAAACTGACCAATATTCATTTGTTGTTCAAAAACCAGCACTCCTCCAATTGCTAGCAAGCCAGTTGCCACCAATACTTTAAAAATTATCATCAACGAATATTGTTGCACCAAAACCCCAAAATGAACATCCCTGTATTTTATGTATTCTCCAACTTTCCCATCCATTCTCTCCAAAGGAATTTTGCTGTTGCCTGCCAATTTAAACGTGATATTGGTTCTTGCCAATTCCTCCAACCAATGTGCAATCTTATACTTATACTTTGATTCCTTTAAACTAGCGTCTAATCCCTTTTGGGCTGTAAATTTAATAATGACAAATACCAATAAAATCAATGCTAAGCTAAAAATAATAAAGAAAGGGTGATACAAACATAACAAAATCAAACCAAAAAGTATCTGTAAAGATGCTGACGAAAAATCAATAAGAATTTTAGAAAGGCCCTTTTGCACCGTTAAAATGTCAAAAAACCTGTTGGCAAGCTCAGGGGCATATTGTTTATAAAGCTCATCTAATCTAATTCTTGGTATGCGATAGGCAAAATCAAAAGCCGCTCTTGCAAATATCTTTTGCTGTAAATTTTCTGTTATCCTCAACTGCAAAATTTGCAGAATACCTGTTACAGCAATCCCCAGGATTACCACAACCACTAAAACTATCCAAGACGTACTAATCTGCCCTCCTTGAATAAGATTAATAATAGCCGAAATGCCTAAAGGCAATGACATGCTTATTAATCCAGTAAAGACAGCATAAACATAAACATTTTTGATTTCTTTCCTATCAGGTTTTAACAAACGCCAAAATCTATCTAGGGGTGTAAGCGCTTTATTTCTCATTAACTTCTATTGCTTTTAATAGTAAATCTGTATAAAAATCAGTAATTGAATTTTCACCCTTATAGGTATTCGTCAATTTGGGTAAATGGTCTGCAAAGAAATGTTGTAAATGTGCCCCTTCAAGAATGGTAGAAATAAGCATTTGCGGGTACTTATAGCCAGTATTATGCTCCAAGATAAATTGGCTAATTCTTGCCACCAGTTCTTTATAGTCTGCAAATGCACCTTCCTTATTTTCTACATCCACCTTTTTAGTCAAGTAGGATTTAGAAGCTTCTGACACTAATATTCTATTTAATTTCACCTCATTGATATGGGAAAAACTATGGTCCTCCGACTCAATTTTTTCAGTAATAATTTTTACGGATATTTTTAATCTATCTATTACACTTGGAACATTGGCCGTTCCAAATACTACCCTGTATTCTAACCAAGACCAATACCACGAAGTAAGATATAACAACAACTTATGTTTACTTTCAAAATACCGATAAATTGACGCTTCTGTTGATCCTATTTCCTTTGCTAATTTTCTAAAGGTAAACTGGTCAAAGCCTATATCGTCCAACATATCTATACTGCCAATTATTATTTTTAATCCTAAATCACTGGTTTCAGGGTTTTTTAAATAAACTGACTCGCACACTTGGATTGAGAACTTAGAGAGTAAAGATTCCATAATTCGCATGCAAATATAATAGTATTACTATCATATATGCAATATAAATATTTTTCTTGCACAAAATAACCATAAAAAGAGAATTAGCTTTCAATTAATATGAGTCAGATAATCAATTTGCACAATACTCCTTCCATCGTAAATATAAAGATATCTTGGTAAAATATTGGAATATTACTATACCTCCAAAAAGAAAATAAATGTAAAATATAAACTACTAGAAGAATAATTTAAACACGTCTAAACCACCCCAATTAAGGCAATATGCTATTATGGATAGTTTTTTTCCAATTGATCACCCCATTACTCAATAATAATTTTTCCTGTTTTTACGTCATTTTTTTCATCAACTATCTGATAAAAATAAACACCTTTAGGTTCATTGGTTAGGTTAATTTCAGTTTTTTCAGAATTAAGTTTCTCTGAATAAATATTTTCTCCCAGTAGGTTATAGATTTTCAGGTTAACTAATCGTACAGCCGAAACAAAGGTAAATGTTCCATTTGAAGGGTTTGGATAAATATTGATTTCTGTTTGGGTATTTTGAATTGTAGATATGCCCATGGTTGTAGTTGATGGTGTGTATGACCAAAGTTCATAGCCGGTACCGCTACCATAGTTGTTGAAGAAGATAGTGTTCTTGTAGGCATAGGGATAGTTTACAATATTAGGCGGTGAAACTAAAAGCTGCACAGTTCCTGTCTCTGTACCATCAGTTACCCAAAGTCCTCTTCCATCACTTATTCCATGATACATTTTATTATCTAACACCGTGAAAGAAGCGGTTGCTCCAAGATTTTTAGAAACAATCTCTACTGTAGTTCCATCCGTCCTTTTGTAAATAAAGTCATATGGTGGAGTTGATTTCATATACCCAGTAACAAGATAATCTGCATTTGCACCGAGAATTTGATTTGCTGAGTCAGTAACCATTGCAGTAACTCCTGACGTTCCATCTGTTTTCCAAAGATTGATACCATTCTGAAAATAAATAAGATTCTTAAATACAGCAGAACTACCGAAACTAACGGATGCAACTTTTACAGTACCTGATGTTGTGCCATCTGTTTTCCATAACTCATTGACGCTTGCAACATTTGCATTGAAATAAAGTTCGTTGTTGTAAATAATCCAATTTTCAGGTTGAAAAAATCCTGTGCCTATTTTTGTGGTTCCAGCCGCAGTACCATCACTGCTATAAAGGTCTCCTATACTTGTTCCAGTTGTACTTCCTTGAAAATATACCTTTCCTTTAAAAGCAATCATAGGCTTAAATACCACACCACTTTTCTGATAATTACCTTGCGCTCCGGGTGCTAAATCTATTACCTGGTGTACACCACCTAGAGTGCCATCAGTAACCCAAAGTTCATTGCCTTGTCCTTTACCCATTTGAAAAAATATTTTATTTCCCACTACTGTATAGTTTCTTGGTTGAGCGTCACCAGTGCCACTGAAAATACTAGCAGTAACCATAGAATCTAAGAAGACAGTGCCAGTTGTCGTGCCATCACTTTTCCAAAGTGTTGCAGGATTTGGTATATTTATATTAGCGTTTGGGTTCACTACATAGTAAAGCGTGTCATTCATGTTAATGAGCATAATCACATTACCCACAGGAGTGTTTATGATATCGCTCTTCACTATAGCAGTGTTTGCTAGAGTTCCATCCGTTTTCCATATATTGTAATTATAGGTTCCCGTTCCTTTGGCGATAAAGTACATTGTGCCTTTGATAGTAATAAAACTTTCAGGTTCAGAGGAAGTGCTGCCTGGGTTTAAATCTTTAAAAAGCGTTTGTGCATTGGCAACATTGCTCAATCCGCCAATGGCGAAGAGCGTTACGATTAAAATTGTGTTTGTAATTGTTTTTCATATTGTTTATTTCTAATTCTTCACACTTATGGAATTTCATGGTTACCCCAGTGACTTAAATGCCTGCTGGTTTACATTTTATTCTAATTATTGTAAGTACCGAGTGAAAATCAAGCAGTAGCTAAATGATTTTATTCTGCGTTGCTAAATTTTTATGGTTGGTTGCTAATCCTCACCAAAACAATTTATATTTACAATAATTTTTTAAAGTCCCAAGTCACTGCTTACAGTGATTTTTTTTAAGTAAAAAGCTCCCAAACTTGGATATTGGATAGTGAATTACGAGAGCAACATGTAAATAATATGACAATAAACATAATAGTAAAGTATTCAAATTTGCAAATTAAATGGTTATTTTATTTTCAGGTACTTTTAAAAACAGAATCTTTGATTCATTTTTTCTTATGTAAGCCAAAGTCTAACTCCTTTATGTAACTCCTTAGATGCTAATACTAAGACATACGCCAAACGGGAATCATTGTAGCAAAATTCTATTCCTTACAGTTTGAACTGATTGATAAAAGAATTAAAAATACTGCAAGTATTAGAAGGTTTTTATTGATTACTTTGCACTATGAATAATTTCACAGATTTCAAAATCAAAAATCAACTACTCAATGCTATTGTAGATTTAGGATTTGAAAAGCCAACCCCAATTCAAGAAGAGTCCTACTCTCCTATTCTTGGCGGTTTTGACTTTGTTGGAATTGCACAAACAGGAACCGGTAAAACCATTGCCTACCTGCTGCCAATTTTACAAGATTTGAAATTTATGGAGAAACCACAGCCACGAGTGGTTATCTTAGTGCCTACCCGAGAATTGGTTATTCAAATAGTAGAACAAATAGAAAAATTAACGCCCTACATCACCGTAAAAGCAGTGGGAGTTTATGGAGGCAGCAATAACATAAAAACACAAAAAAGAGCACTTTTTCAGGGGGCAGACATCGTTGTGGGCACTCCCAGAAGGGTATACGACCTTGCACTGTGTCAGTCATTACAACTAAAACAGATTAAAAAACTGGTGATTGATGAAGTAGATATTATGCTTGATTTTGGCTATAAAACGCAGTTAAAAAATATTTTTGACCACCTGCCGAATAAACGTCAAAATATCCTTTTCTCCGCTACCATGACGGACTATGTAGATGAATTGATGAATGAGTTTTTGGTTAATCCTGTAAAAAAAACAATCTCTATTAGCGGTACACCTTTAGTGAATATCGAACAGGTGTGTTATGAGGTTCCTAATTTTTATACCAAGGTTAATTTATTAAATCACTTATTAACGGATAAAGAAGCGTACAGTAAAGTATTGATTTTTGTAGCCACAAAGGTGAATGCTGATTTGCTCTATGAACTGCTAGACTTTAAATCTGACATGGGTGTAATTCACTCCAGTAAGGAACAAAATCACCGTATTAATTCCATAGAACAGTTTGAAAATGGTACTAAAAGAATTCTTATAGCTACCGATGTAATTGCCCGTGGCATTGACATAGAAAAAATTAGTACTGTAATCAGTTTTGATACTCCTTTTTACCCAGAAAACTATATTCACCGCATTGGGCGAACTGGTAGAGCTGAACAGCACGGAAATTCTATTCTCTTTTACAATGAGCGCGAGACCGATTTAAAGAATGCTGTTGAAAGCCTAATGAACTACACCATTCCCTTCATTAAATTTCCTAAGGGAGTAAAGGTTTCAGCCCAACTCACGCCAGAGGAAAAGAATAAACCAGTTGATCCAGAAGAGCAGTACTACAAAAAATCAACGATAAAAGTTGGAGATGCTTTCCATGAAAAATCCGCCAAGAATAGTAAAGTAAATCCTGAAAGGAAAAGTTACGCTCAAAAGTTAAAAGAGAAGTACAAAAAACCGCTAAGGCGTGGTGACAAAGTTCAGAATATGAAAAAGAAAAATAAGAAGAAGTAACACCGTTGGCTGAAGCCTCCCGATGCGCTACCGGTAAGGGAATGGATGAGGTCCTAATAAATTAGAATTAGTTTCAACTGACTGCTGAAATCCGTGAACAATCAATTACCGTCAGTTTTAACTCACTATGTAAAAGATTTTTTTTTATTCATAGGTTTTCAATTGCTTCAAAGCTAATCATATCAACCTTTGAAGCGAAAATTAACAACCATTTTGTCCTTTAAGCCTTTTTTGATAAAAAAATAGCGGCTTATGGTCCTGTAATATTTTGGTCAATATCATTATTTGGAATACTGTACTATGGAGTAAATATCTTCAAGTTGTCTAACTCTGTGAAGAAAACAAAACCTGCATTACATAGAAGGTATAGCTTCGGAAAATTAATAAATCGGAATGCACTCTCAAATAAAGAATTTTTGAATGCTTTAAATGAATCGGAAAAACAATTAATAGAAAAAACAAAATCATACTTAGACATTTGTTTATTTGTTTCGGTCTTTTTATAGTGTCCTCCATATTCATTGTTTTAAAATAGATTCTTGTAAAATAAAATGCAACTTTTTAAATCAGTTTTTCAAGCTCAATTATTATTAAATTCTTAAGTATTGGTTGGTAAATCATCTGCTTTCTTAACTCCAACAATTTTATACCGGATTGAGGTATAAAATATTCATTTCACTAATGGTTCCTAGTCGCATGGGTGGACCAATAGTCCCTGTACCTTGGCACACATTTATAAAAGTTTCTTTAAACTGATGCAAGCCTTTATTATAAGCAAACATGCTGCTAGCAACGATGGTGGCAGGAAACATTTGTCCTGCATGTGTATGTCCAGCCAAGTATAAATTAACCCCAGCTTCATTGGCATAAGCAACACCATCTGGACTATGATGCAAAAGAATAGAAGGCTTATTTTTAACGATATTCAGTTCACTTAACACACTTTTTATTGTTGGCCCTAGGGTATCTACAAACGCATTGGGCGATTTACTATCTGCCGCCATGTGGTTTAAACCAATAATTTGAATTCCGTTCCACTCGGTTACTTCATTTTCTAAAACACGCACACCAATTTGGCGCAAATACTGTTTTATAGCAAGCACTCCTGTTGCATGATCATGATTGCCCTCTACAAAGAAAACAGGAACATTTAATAGTGCTAAAGGACGCATACTTTCTAGTTTTAGTTGTACTCTGCTATCCAATATGTCACCCGTAAAAAACACCACATCCACATTAGCCTTGTTAATTTTATTGACAATTTTTTGCAAGGTTTTTGCCCCTCTAAAATGTCCTAAGTGTGTATCTGTAAGATGAAGTGCTTTTATAGATTTTGATAATTCTGGAATAACAATTATCCGCTCCCTAATGCGCACATAATAAGAGTTCCAAACTGCAAAAATGGTTAGGCCAATTGCAGTAAAGAGCATTATTTCACCCTTTAAGGTTAAGGAGAATGGCATAAAAATAAAGGCAAAATCTAACATTAAGGTAACCAATAACATTACAATGAAAAAACCCATTGCTACACCACCCACTTTTATGGCAGTACTGCCTAATGCAGCCGTAGTTTTGGTGTAATTTATTAGGCTCAAAATCATAACCAAAATGGCACTCGCAAAAATTGCATATAGGTAAACAGGGGTTTCTAAGCCAAAAAACAGGGCATATCTGTTGGACAGATAAATGATAGCCCCAGCAATTATGGACATAAAAACTATTGCTGCAAAAAGAAAATTTTTCATTTATTTTTCAAACTGCTTGCATTCTACCAACTGCTGAAACATTTCATTGATACTCGTTTTAATAGGGATATACGCAATGCCCATACTTCTTTTACTTTTAGAATTATCCGCCTTAAATGGAAAGCCAATATTGTTTTTAACAAAGCTCCGTTTTAAACCACTCAAGGGAGCCATAATCCATACCACCCATTTAGGAAGTTTTCTTTTTGGCAAAGGATATTGTTTGCCATAATTATCTCTTAAATAGTCCGCCAATTGCAAAATAGAAATATCTTCTGCAGAAACAATGTTTCTGCCCTCTGCCTCTTCACTAAAAGCTGCTGCTATGTGCGCATCCGCCACGTCTCTAACATCTACAGCACCAATATAAAAATTAGGCACTCCCATTTTCATAATTCCATTACCCAATTGTTTGACAATGCTGTAACTATCGGAAGTGGCAAAAGGGTTGATGCCAGGCCCTAAAACCAAAGAAGGATTAATGGTAACTAACTGCCACTGATGTTGTGCTCTGTTCATCTCCCATGATTTTTTTTCTGCTAAAACCTTGCTAAAACTGTAAGGGTTTCTTTTGGCAGATGAGGAGGTGTTCCATTGTTCTTCTGTTAAGGTTTGATTTGGATACCCTTGCAAGTCTATATTGTCACCAAATATGGCTGCACAACTGCTGGTTAACACCACCCGTTTTACAGTTGTGGTATGGTTTGCTGTATTCAGTACATTTTCAGTTCCATTTACTGCAGGTTCTAATAATTGTTTCTTTACATTTTTAACATTCATGCTAAAAGGAGAAGCGGTATGGATAATTACTTCACAGCCCTCTGCAGATTTGTCGTAGGAATTAGGTTTCAATAAGTCTGCCTCAAAGTATAAAAGTTTACCATCGGTTTGTGCAGCAATTGCATCCAGGTATTTTGTTTTCGCTTTGTTGCCAGCATCTCTAATGGGCGCATGCACCGTCATTCCTTGTTCTAATAGTTTCTTAACGATCCACCCAGCAACAAACCCTGTTGCACCGGTTACCATTATTGGTTTTGTTTTATCGATCATCTATTTTTTTCTTGCTCACAAATTTAACAAATAATTGAGGTTTGGGTTTTTATTTCTCTTGAAAGTAGGTTTTTTTAAGGTGAATGGTATTAAAATACATTTTTTCGTTGGAAGAAGCCTTCCGATGCCTATCGGGATGGGAATAGATTCGGTAAATAATCAATTACCTTCAGTTTTAAAGACCAATAAAAGGAATAAAACAAAAGATATCTTAGCTAAAAAGCAACGTTAAGAGAATTGACAGCCATTTCTGACTCCGTTTTTTTTTATTTGAGTCTAACCATGTATATCGTTAGACTCAATTCTGTATGGTACTTCGTAGAACGCTAACGCTACCAAGAGGTGAAACTGTCATTCTAATTAACCCTATAAACACCCTTAAGTACCATAGCCAAAATCAACGCTGTGTTAAGGTTTCATTAAATATTGAAAAAAATATTTTACAAATTAGGAAGGTTATATTTATGTGCTATATTTGCACTTCGTTAAAGATCAAGATAAGTCTTGGTTTTTTAACCAATAAAAATGAACGAAAATTATATCAAATACAAGAACTTTTACAAGGCATCAATGATGTTGACTTGTTGTTTTCATATGTCACTTAAAAGCTTTTGTATCGGATAATTATATTTAATTATAAATTAAAAAAAAATCCTCCGATAAATGCTCGGAGGATTTTTTTTTGTTAAAACAACCAAAAAAATAAAATAATGAAGAATCATATCACGTACAAAAAATTAATGATGCATTGCTGCTGTATGAGTATGCTCCGATGTTGCCGTAATAAATCCTAAAAAATACATCTTTTAAAAGGCTTTACGGTAAACTGTAAAGCCTTTTTTTTTTCAAAAAAATCACACTAAAAAAAATAAAATAATGAATAATAATAAAAACAAATGGTTAGTGCCAGTGGCATTTACCAACATATATGTAATTTGGGGAATAACATTTTTAGCTATTTCCTTCGGACTAAAAGGATTTCCTCCTTTTATACTTTCAGGTATCCGCTTTTTGGCGGCCGGTATATTAATAATTAGCTATTTATTGTCCAAAGGAGAAAAAGCAAATTCACTCATTAACTGGCGAAAAAATGCTATTGTAGGCGTATTTATATTAACAGGAGGCACTGGTCTTGTGGCTTGGGGAGAGCAATATGTAACAGCCTCTGAAGCTGCTATTGCCATCGCCACTGGCCCATTTTGGTTCATAGCAATAGACAAAAAAAACTGGAAAAATTATTTCTCTGACAAGTTTATTACAATAGGCCTAATAATAGGGTTTGTTGGATTAATATTGTTTCTTAACGGCAGTGCCAACGTTACTTCAACGTATTTTACAAACAACCATTTGCGTATTACGGCCTTTGTTGTTTTGGCCATTAGTTCGATTAGCTGGGTTATTGGTTCATTGTATTCTAAAAACAACCCTTCTAGCCATTCAACATTTATGAATATTGCACAGCAACTCCTTGCCGCAGGAATCGCTTCTTTCATCATTGCATCCCTTAGAAATGAATGGAGTAGTTTGTCTCTTGTAGCAGTGCCAATTTCAGCTTGGCTAGGGTTAATATTTCTTATTTTCCTTGGTTCTGTTGTTGCCTACCTTTCTTATATCTGGTTGCTTTCTGTTAAACCATCTGCTTTAGTAAGTACACATACTTATATTAATCCAATTGTAACAGTAATTGCAAGTAGTATAATAGCAAATGAACTCATCAATGGCAAGCAATTGCTTGGCTTGTTTATCATATTATTTGGAGTATTGCTTACAAATGCAACTAAATATTTTAAACTCTCAAATCGATCAAAGGTAAAAATAAGGCTCACAACTCGAGCATTAATTAGCATTGGACAACCCTATAAACTGATTACATAAGAACAATACAAACTAAGTAAAGGTGCTGTGGTCGATCGGCTTAGACAAGGATTTGCAAAAGCCGACACACCGGTTCGAATCAGGTCAGCACCTCTTAAAAATAAACTTTTAAAAATAAAAAATAAATTATGACAACATTAAAATTAGGGGACATCGCTCCCAACTTCACAGCAAAAACATCAGAAGGAATCATTGACTTTTACGAGTATCTCGGAAACGGATGGGGCATTTTATTCTCTCATCCTGCCGATTTTACACCCGTGTGCACTACTGAATTAGGGACAACCGCAAAACTCAAAAATGAGTTTGTAAAAAGAAATGTAAAAGTAATTGCTTTAAGCGTTGATTCAGTAGAAAGTCATTCAGAATGGATTAAAGACATCAATGAAACTCAAAACACGGTGGTAAATTTCCCAATTATTGCTGATGAGAACAGAAAAATTTCTGAATTATACGACTTCATTCATCCCAATGCAAGCCTCACGGCTACAGTTCGTTCGGTGTTGATTATTGCACCTGACAAAACAGTAAAACTGATTATTACCTACCCGGCTTCTACGGGTAGAAATTTCGATGAAATAATAAGGGTTATTGATAGCTTACAACTAACTTCCAACTATCAAGTGGCAACACCTGCCAATTGGAAACAAGGTGAAGACGTTGTAATAATACCTGCAGTAAAAGATGAAGAAATAGCTGAAAAATTTCCAAGAGGCTACACCAAGATTAAACCCTATTTACGAATAACACCTCAACCCAATTTATAACTATTTTATGAATAAAGAAATTTCAAATTACTACGTTGATGAAAATGTAGTACGAATTATTGCAGCTCAGGTTGCTATAATTACAGCGCTAGCAATAATGAATCATTGGATATTCTCATTGGTTTTATTAGTCGGTGATTTTGCGCTACGTGCATTCACACATCAACCATCACCTTTGGTAGCTTTGGCTAAAATAGTTTCATACTTATTGAAATTAAAGCCAAAGCCCATTTTTGCTGCTCCTAAAAAGTTTGCAGCAGGTTTTGGCTTTGTATTTTCGCTTTCGGCACTTATAGCCTTCCAATTTAATTTTGAAATTGCCGCATATGTTTTAGGTAGTATTCTTATTGTTTGTGCCGCATTAGAATCTGTTTTCAAAATTTGTGTTGGCTGTTATGTTTATGATTGGCTTGTGGCACCACTAATCAATAATAGAAATAAAGAAACTGCAACGAATAAAAATGATTGAAATAAAAAATAGATGAAAAACGTGCAAACAAAACCACAGTGAGTGCATTTGTGTGTTATAGCCAATGGTAAAACGATCGTAACAACTTAAAATAAGACAAAAGAAATATCAATACATAGAAAATTTTTTATTTCTCTTGAAGGTAGATTTTTTAAGGTGAATGGCAATAAAATACCCACGGGATTATGGGTAGCCATAAAAATTATAAGAAAAAGACAAAAAATTATAAGTTTATTTTAGGAGGGGCCTTCGTTGGCTAAAGCCGAACGGGAATAGATGCCCCCTTATAAAAGATTGATAGCTGTCAGTTTTAACCGACTGTGAAAACAAAGAAAGTGGCTCACTCCCCTTTCTTTGTTTCAAAAATTGATTTTTTCATGCTTGATGCTTTAAACCAAACAGTTCAAAAAAATTTCTTCTTTTTATTTCAGGTAAAAGGTGATAAATTTGTTGGGTATATATGAAATATTTACGGTGCTAGTAGCCTATTTACTGAGTTAACTGTAATTTTATAACAACAGGCTGTGACTAAAAAAATCATCTTCTATATAGTGACACTTGCGATTGTTATTATTGCAGTGCAATCCTGTGCAACCTACTACCAACGTACTAACTATAAGGATGCGAATAGCTTAATTCACGAAACTAAAAATTTGCAGATTAAACCTTTTTTGAAAGCCCATCTTAAAAATGGAGACATCTGCATTTTAAAAGACAGTTGGAAAATTGACACAACTATAAATATTGTAAGTGGAAATGGGACACAATATGATTTTAACCGTAAAAAAGTTTTTGAAGGTGCAATTTCTATTCCCATTGATAGTGTCGCTATTTTTGAAACAAACATTAAAATCAAAAATCCACAAGCAGGAAAAATTCTTGCCTTAAGTATTTTGACTGGGATGGATGTGGTTGTTGGAATACTTTGCCTGACTAACCCAAAAGCTTGCTATGGTTCTTGCCCAACATTCTACATAAACGAAAATGATAATTTTCATTATGCAGATGCTGAAGGTTTCTCAAATGCAATTGCTCCTTCAATGGAATACTTCGATATTGATGCATTGAATAATAAACCGATTGCTAAAAATATTTTTTCAATTACAATGAAAAATGAAGCCTTGGAAACACATTGCATTAAGGATGTAAAACTTTATGCTTACCCTAGAAAAGAGGGAGAACGGATTTATCAATCTCCCACAAATGATTTTTATCTCTGCGAAAACATTTATGCACTCACTCAGGCAAAAGCAAAAGAAGGTGACATTACTGCTCTTTTAAGCTATCAGGACAAACAAGAACGGTTTTCTTTGACGGACCAAAATGATTTAAGCAGTAAAGAAGAAATGTATTTAAGTTTTGACAATGTTAAGAACACAAATGATTTAGGACTTATCTTAAACTTTCGTCAAACCTTAATGACAACATATTTTATTTATAGTGCAATGGGCTATATGGGTGATGAAGTGGGTGATATTTTTGCAAAAATAGAAAACAATAAGGAAACAGAAGAGAAATTAAAAGGGGGGATTAAAAAGGAATTGGGTAACATTGACATTTACCTATGGAATGAGCAGAAAAGTGAGTGGAAACTTCAAAATGGATTTAATGAAACAGGACCTATTGCAATAAACAGACAATTTATTCCCTTACAAAACATATCTGCAAATTCAAAAGTCAAGATTAAAATTGTTTTAAACAAAGGTTTGTGGCGTTTAGATTATTTAGCATTAACCAATATCAAAGAGAAAGTTAAACCTATCGAGATTCCTCCCAATACTATTTTGAATAAAGGGGAACTTGATAACTCCGCTTTAAGTGCTATAAATAATCCCGACAAATATTTGATTTCAATGCCTGGTAGTGAATATAAATTCAACTTTACACTCCCCAATAAAAATACAGATTATGAATTATTTCTTTATTCCAAAGGATATTATTTGGAATGGATGCGTGAGCATTGGATAAAAGATAAAAATTTACTAAAACTGAAACAAATGGTAGACAATCCTAAAAGATATCTTAAAGAGGAAGCAAAAAATTATAAACGCTATGAAAGTTCAATGGAAAAAGAATTTTGGAATTCAAAAATTGATACTAAAACATTTTCATACTATGAAAACTAAAACAATTTTAATAGGTTTGCTTGCGATTATCATTAGCAGCTGCTCATCCCGAAGATATTTACCCTCTAAGAACAAGGTTGATGTCAATCAAAACGGTTCATATATTAAAATTATTTGTAAAACGACCCCAAATATTGACGGAGAATTAATTGCTATTGACAGCAATACAATTGTTGTGTTAACAGCAACTACAAATAACTGTATTGCTGTTGACATAAATGATATTAAACGGTTCAAATTGCGATATGCGAAACCACAATACCGCGGCTTGATAATTCCAATTTACACTTTGGCAGCAATGGCACATGGGTTGGGTGCGGCAATTACTGTACCCATAAGTCTCATTGTGACGGTTTCAGTTGCAGCCACAGGAAAAAGTGCTTTTACATACAATAACAAAAATATGACTTATGAAAAATTAAAAATGTATGCACGGTTTCCCCAGGGTATACCACCAGCTATTGATATAGCAACAATAAAATAAAAATTACTATTGTGCAGTTCCTACAAATGATCCTGAAAGTACTGCGTAATTTTACCCATTAAATGCAAGCGATCTTTGCCCCTTACATTGTGCGGGTGTCCGGGATAAACAAAATAATCTAAATTAAGGTTGTTGGCATCAACTGCTGCTTTTACATACAACAAACTGTGCTGCCACAGCACCACATCATCCTCTGTGCCATGGATCATCAACAACCTGCCTTGCAAGCTATCAATATAATTGAGCAGGTTATTTTTCTCATAACCGGCTTTGTTTTCTTCTGGTAAATCCATGTAACGCTCGGTGTACATAATTTCATAAAACTTCCAATCAATAACAGGGCCACCTGCCACTCCTACTTTGTAAGCATGAGGATAGCGGGTCATTAAACTGGTGGTCATAAAACCGCCAAAGCTCCAGCCATGCAAACCCATTCTAGCAGAATCTACATAAGGCAATGATTTTAGATATTGTACTCCCACCATTTGGTCTGAGAGTTCATTGTCCCCCACATTTCTGTGAATGCTGCCCTCAAAACTCTGCCCACGGTTAAAGCTTCCTCGGTTATCTACCGTAAAAACAATGTATCCTTGCTGCGCCATATATTGCATCCAATAGTTAGAACCCGCCAAAAACCTATTGGATACCAACTGAACATGCGGTCCACCATATACATAAGTAATCACAGGATATTTTTTGGTTTTATCAAAATTGGGTGGCAATATTATTCTGGCATACAATTTTGCGCTGCCATTATTCAATTCAAAAACCTTGGTTTCTCCCAATAAATAATTCTTCAAAGGGTTTTGGGCTTGCAACAAATTCTTTTTTACAGAACCCATGTTATCAATTACCTGCGAAATATTGGCTTCGGTGTAATTGGAGTAATCGTCTATAAAATAGCTAAAATCACTATTGGCATTGCAATTATGCGTGCCAATAGTTTTGGTAATTCTTATTACATCACCTCCATCTAAACTTACTTTATACAAGTTCTGCTCTAAATCTCCATCTTTGGTAGACATAAAATAGATATACTTTTTATCTTGCCCCAAAACATCCGTAACCGTGTAATTCCCTTTGGTAATTTGCTTTTCTAATTTACCTTTTTTGTACAGATAAATATGGTTGAAACCATCGCGCTCACTCAACCAGTAAAAACAATCTTTATCTCCTTTTCTTAATATAGCATTATGTTCTGGCTCGGTGTAGGTTTCGCTTTTCTCTGTAAAAATTACTTTAATCAAACTGCCCGATTCAGCATTGTACTCCTCAAAATCCATTTGGTTTTGTGCACGGTTTACCCTCGCCAAATAAACTGTCTTTTCATCTTCAGACCAGGAGATATTGGTTAAATAATCCTCTGGATTGCCTCCTGTTTTTAAATAAATGGTTTTGTTTTGGGCTACATCATATAATCCCACTGTAACATGATGACTTTTAGCTCCTGCCACCGGATAGCGAATCATTCTTACCGTTGCAGGCGTATCACCTAACTGATAAATAGGATATTCCGTTACCATGGTTTCATCCATTCTGTAAAAAGCCAATTTGTTTCCTTTTTCGCTCCAAAAAAGCCCATTGGTAATTCCAAACTCGCTTCTGTGCACTGCTTGTCCATAAACAATGCCTTTACCTCCATCATTTGTTAATTGCTTTGCCACGGCATTGCCTTTTTTCACAAATAGATTATCATTGCTCACATAAGCCAAATTATTTTGCTGCTCATGGTATTCTTGCGCCTCAGAAGCAGGAAAGCTTATGATCTCCGAAATTAATTTATTGGCAATACTGTATTGATAACGAACCCCTTTAGATTCAAATGTAAAATCAGTAGCACTGACAAATTTAATACTTGGTAGGTTTTTCATAGTCATCTTAGCACCTTCTGCAGCCTTCACAAAGTCATTGAATTTAAAGGCATTGCTGTCCAATTTATTCTTTTCTGCATCAAAAAATATCAAGGTATTGGGGTTTTCTGTATACACATAAAATGCTGTTTTACTATCCGGTATCCACCCTGATTGACGCAACCTTTCAGCCCTTAAATTAGGATTTAAAACAGCATCATACAAAGAGAGCATTTTGTTTTGTGCAAGAATTGATTCTGCATAAAAAAAGCCTACAAGCAAAGTAAGCATTAAGGTGATTCGTACTATTTTTTTATTCATTTTCTTTATTCTATTTTTATTTCGCACTCTGAGCGCCCCCTGAGCGGAGTCGAAGGGAAGCGCAATCAGGGTTTCCATTTCAAAGTGCCAATCATTTGCTCAATATCCTGTTTCAAAAACTCAAAAATAGGCGCTATGCTATCCGTTTTGGTCTTTTGGTTGAAGTACAAAGCTCCACGCAAAAAATGATGTATACTGTCTGTTAAGTAGAAATTGAGGTTGGTAGCGGTGTTACCATCTATCAAATACATGATGCCGTAAACTTTCTGTTCGGCATTACTCAATTCCAATCCTGTTATTTCATCTGCTCTAAAGGCGTGTTTGTATGCCAGTTTTCTGGTATCCTCAGTTAAACTATCTAAATCTTTAATAGAGCTTAGAGCATAGTAGCTTAAATGCAAAGTAGCATCAAATGGGTTGTAATCAATATTGTACCAATAACTTTCACCAGCTCTTTCGTTGTCCATTTTTAGGCTTGCATAGGCTGGAATTTCAAAACTAAAAGGTGCATTCTCCGTTATCAATTGGTAGTTCTTTTTAGGGTAATCAATGCGCGGATAAATAGGTGGCTTAGGCACTGGTACTTCTCCGCCACAAGCACTTAATAAGGCTATTGCAAAAAATAAACTACTTACCCGTATGATCATCCTGTTGATTAATTTTCAGTTTAATTCTGTTAATTTTTCTACTCGTAACACTTTCAATTATAAATTCAAATTGATTGAAAACGATATGCTCACCTTTGTGAGGTATTCCACCTCTAAGCTCCATTACTAAACCTGCCAGTGTATCGGATTCATCTTTGTATTGATCAAAAACATCTTCATCTAGTTTAGCTATCGCTATGATATCCGTCAATAAGGTTTGTGCACTAAAAAGATAGGTGTTATCATCCAACTGACTATAGGAAATATCATCCTCATCAAACTCGTCTAAAATTTCACCAAACACTTGTTCCAAAATATCTTCCATGGTTACCAAGCCCTCTGTACCGCCAAATTCATCCACCACAATGGCCATGTGTATCCTTTTTTCCTGAAACTCATTTAAAAGGTCATCAATTCTTTTTCTATCTGGAATAAACAATGGAGAACGAACAATCCTTTGCCAATTAAAATCTGCCCCTTTTCCAGTATGCTTTAAAAGATCTTTGGTATAAAGTATACCTTTTATATCATCAAAATTTTCACCAACAACGGGTACTCTGGAAAAACCTTTGTTAATTACAAAATCTTTAACCGCATCAAAATCATCCTCAATCGTTATGGTTTCCATATCCCCCCTTGAGGTCATAATTTGTTTAGCGGTGCGGTTTCCAAACTTGATAATACTTTTTAAAATTTCTTTCTCTTCTTTAGGGGCATCTTCATCTGATGTTATTTCTATGGCATGCGTCAACTCGTCTATGCTAACACCTGCATTTTGTTTTTTAAACTTCCTGTCAAAAAAATTACTCATATTTACCATTAGATTGATAGCTGGACTAAAAACATATTTCAAACCCAGTAACAATGGTGAAACTTTTTTGCCCACGGCAATATTGTTCATAGTTGCATAGATTTTGGGAATAACCTCGCCAAAAACTAACAGCAATATCGTTTCAATTAATATTTCAATAATTTTTTTGGTAACACCTTCTTCCAAAAAAATAATGTCCCTTAAAATTTTTGCCATTATTAGAACAAAAGCAACATTTACCAAATTATTGGTTAGCAGTATGGTAGCCAAAATACGTTTAGGCATGGCCAAAACTTTAGCTAAAACTTCTTTTGTCTTATCATCAGGAAGAGCCTCAAAATCCTTTTTTCCAATAGAGAAAATTGCACTTTCAGACGCAGAAATAACAGCAGAAGCGGCTAACAGTAGCACAATTGCTACAGCCATGCCCACCAAAGAGCCTACATCAATATTGTTTTGTAAAACTATAAAAAAAGCCTGCGGTTCACCGGGTTCACCCATAAAAACTATATAATATTTTTGTTAAAATGGTAAATCATCGTCCATTTCAGAATTTGCAAAGCTATCATTTGCAGTTATATTTTCAGCATTATTACCAATGTTATTATTAGAAGGACCATTTTGACTGGTTCCGCTTCTACTACCCAACATTTGCAAAGTTCTAGCTCTAATAATTACCCTAGACCTATTTTCGCCTGTATCTTTGGCAACCCATTTATCTGTTTTTATGGAGCCTTCAATATATACTTGGTCTCCTTTTTTTAGGTATTGCTCAGCCACTTTTGCCAAGCCATCCCACATTTCTATGCTATGCCATTCTGTATTGACTACTTTTTGACCTTGTCTGTCAGTATAAGAATCACTGGTTGCGATAGAAAACTGAGCTACTGCCCTCTCCTTGTCAAGGTAACGTACCTCTGGATCTTTGCCCAGGTTACCCACTAAAATCACTTTGTTTATTCCTGCCATAATTGTAACATTTTTTTCATTAATTGATGTATTGGATAGTTCTTAATATCCTCAATTTTAACTTCAAATATACTCGTATTTTCATAAAAAAAATCATCATTACTAAATACTTTCCACAATTTGGCATAAATTTTTTGATGGGTGAGTATATGTTTAAATTCTCCTAATAGCTTTGCGCCTTCATAATCCATTGATTTTGTTGATTCTATTAAAGGAAACTCGTGCAAAGCACCCCAAACATCTTTGTCTGAACGCTTGGTTAACAAAATTTTATTCCCATTTTCTACAATAAAATAGTTTAAAAAGCGAGTCCTAACTTTTACTTTATTAATTTTTAGGGGAATTACATCTGTAAACTTATGTCTAAAAGCATAACAATGTTCATTTAAAACACAGGCTGTGCAAAGTGGATTGGCTGGTTTGCAAACCAAAGCTCCCATTTCCATCATCGCTTGGTTAAATACAGATGGATTGGCAGTTTTAATTTCATCGTTAACAAAAATTTCAATCTCCTTTGCTCCAAGCTTTTCATTTACCGGTGTTTTTATGCCTAAATATCTGGCCACAAGTCTTTGCACATTTCCATCCACCACCGCAACTGGCTCTGCATAACAGATTGAAGCAATAGCAGCCGCAGTATATTTACCAATTCCTGGTAATTTCAGCAATTCATTATAGGTTTTTGGAAAAACAGAATCGTAATCATTGACAATTATTTGTGCGCATTTATGCATATTTCTAGCACGGGTGTAATAACCCAAACCTTGCCATAAACTAAGCACCTCGTCTTCTTTTGCCTTTGCCAATAGTTGTACGGAAGAAAATTTTTGAATGAATTTTAAATAGTAAGGCAAACCTTGGTCTATCCTTGTTTGCTGCATTATAATTTCAGAAACCCATGTGTTATAAGGAGTTGTCTCAGTTCTCCAAGGCAAGTCCCTTGCAAACTTTAAATACCATTCGGAAATTGTGTCAGAAAAAAAAGACATTTTTTAAGTCTAATAAATTTATTTAGATGACAAATAAAACATATTTTTGCCTCAATTGTTGTATAGACAAGGAAATAGAAAAAATATATTAAAAAAAAATCATGACTAAAGCAGACATTATCAATCAGATTAGTGAGAAAACAGGAATTGAAAAAGTAATTGTAACCAAAACCATTGAAACATTTTTTAAAACAATGAAAAACAATATGGTGGATGGAAATGATGTATTTTTCAGAGGGTTTGGTTCGTTTATTTTACAACATAGAAAGGCAAAAATTGGAAGAAACATTTCTAAAAATACCGCAGTAAAAATTGACGAACACTTCATTCCTAAATTTAAACCAGCTAAAGAATTTAGTGAAGCTGTAAAAAAGAGCAAAGCAGTAAGGAATAAAGCTAAAAAATAAGCTTAATTTGCAGGGTGAATAAAAAAACCTCTACTGCCCTACTCATCTTAATTCCACTTATAGCCCTTGGTACATGGCTTTTTATCAAGGGTTATAACACGGAAACGGACACCATTTTAATAGAATCCCCTTCTATGGAAGGAACAGGCAGACCTGCCGTTGTTTTGGATGATGCCAAATGGTATAAGATGGCCTATCAAAATACCTCGCCAACTATTAAGAATCTACTAGAAAAAACTCCGTTAAATCAAGATGTGGAAAGTGGTAAAATTGCAGATTATAGCAAAATCGCCAATCAGGCCAATCAAGAAAATGATTTATGGATTTATTGCTTTGCCCAAGAAAAAGTAGCAGAAGCTACCAACACAGACAGTGCTTATATTGCTGCGGGCAATGCATTTATTGAGTTTAGTACTACCTTAAGAGATAACAAAACCCAAGCTGAGTACCTTTTAGCCAAGTCAAAACAACTTTATCAAAAGGCCGTAACACTCAATCCAGAAAACATTATGGCCAACAATAGTTTGGCTATTGCAATCATACAATTGGGTCAAGATCCGCCAATGGTGGGCATTGGATACCTCAAAAAGAGTTTACAAATAGACAGCAATGATTTGAGTACCAATTATATATATGCTCAAATGTTAAAGTTATCAGGACAAAATGAAAAAGCTATTTTAGTTTATAATAAATTAGTATTTTTGCAGCCCTCAAATGCAGAACACTATTTCTCCCTCAGTGAGCTTTATGGCAAAACTGGAGAAGAAGCAAAAGCAAAAGAGTTTTTAGAAAAAGCAAAAAGTTTAATTAAAAAATAATACAGTTATGCCAAGTGGTAAAAAAAGAAAGAGACATAAAATTGCAACTCACAAACGTAAGAAACGTTTAAGAAAAAACCGACACAAAAAGAAATAATCCCCCTTAGAACGGTTTGAGCAAGAATTTATTTATCAATGCAAAACAAGATGCCATTGAGGTAGCCCTTGTTGATGATAAATTGCTCATTGAATACCACAAGTTTCCCAGAAACAATGTGTTGTCTGTGGGTGATGTTTATCTTGGCAAGGTTAAAAAAATCATGCCTACACTTAATGCTGCTTTTGTTAGCATTGATGCTGAAAAAGATGCATACCTTCCATATTTGGAATTGGGTATGCATTTTAAATCTCTCAATAAATTAATGCGAATGGGCGTTTCTGGCACAAAGCTGCCAGAAAGGCTACAGCATTTTAGAAATGAGCCTTTGTTAGAAAAACAAGGCAAAATTGCTGATGCACTCAAAAAAAATCAGCAGGTGATTATTCAAATTGATAAAGAACCCATTTCTAATAAAGGAGCGAAAATAACCACCGAAATTTCTTTGGCTGGTAGGTATTTGGTACTTCTTCCCTTTTCATCAAAAGTTAGCATTTCTAAAAAGCTAGGAAACCCGGAAACCAAAAACAGATTGAAAGATTTGGTGCGTGAAATTAAACCGCCCAATTTTGGTATGATTATCAGAACGGTTGCGGAGAATGCTAGCAATGAAGAGTTGAAGGCAGACATGAATGCTTTATTGGCTAAATGGGATAAACTGTATGAAAACCTAAAATCAGCAGTTCCTGTTAAAAAATTATTGTCAGAAGATAACCGCATGTTGGCTTTGGTTAGGGACATGATTAATGAGTCTTATGATCAAATAATCTGTGATGATGAAGCCATGGCTGAGGGTATTAAAGATTATTTTAAGGAAATAGCTCCCGGAAAGGAGTCCATGGTTAAAAATTATAACAGCAAGGATGATATTTTTGAAAACTATGGCATCAGCAAATTAATCAATGCCTCTTTTGGGCGCTCGGTTCCGTTTGCCAATGGCCCTTATTTAGTGATAGAACATACTGAAGCTTTGCATGTGATTGATGTAAACAGCGGCAGAGCCAAGTTTCCAGATCAGGGAAGAGAAGAAAATATTTTAAACATCAATAAAGAAGCTGCAAAAGAGGTGGCTAGGCAATTGCGCTTGCGTGATATGGGTGGTATCATAGTAATTGATTTTATTGACCTAAAAGCACCAAAACACCGCAAAGAATTGCTAGATGTGTTGGAAGAAGCGATGAAAGAAGATCGTGCCAAACACACGATTTTGCCCATGACCAAATTTGGTTTGATACAAATAACCAGAGAGAGGGTGCGTGCGGAAACGGTTATCAGCACTGCAGAATCATGCCCTACTTGCAATGGAACAGGCTATATGGAAAACTCTGTGATTGTGGTGGAAAGGATGATGAAGGATATTAAATATTTGGTAGAAAATCAAAATCAAAAAGGCATTACTTTGTTGGTGCATCCTTATATTTATGGTTACCTCAAACAAGGGTTACCCAGTTTGTGGATGAAACTTCAGTTTTCATTGCGCACCAAGTTAAAAATACAAAAAGACGAAAAATTGCACATCAACCAGTTTACCATCCTCAATAAAATGGGTGAAGAATTGGCAATGTTTGATTAAAGGTTTTTTCGCAAAAAGTTTTCTTTGGAAATTAATACTTTGATAAAAGTATAGTCCACGTTTTGAATTTTGTAGTTAATGATTACATTTGTGTAAGTTATATTTGCCTATAACTAATTAATTTAATTTTAAACGAAATTCAAGAATATGAAACGCGGAAATTTTACATTAACTATACTTGCCGCTTTACCTGTAATTTCTTTTGCAAAAATAAAACTACTTTTGCTTTAATTATATTAAACCTTGACCAAGAGTAATCACGAAAATAAAAACCATCACCATTTTCATACGCACAGTGTAGTGAGTAATATATGGGTTGCTTTTTTACTTAATCTATTTTTTACGATTATTGAGTTTATTGGAGGTATAATTTTTAACTCCTCTGCTATTTTAGCTGATGCCGTGCATGATTTAGGAGACTGCTTTGCACTGGGGTCAACCTTATTTCTTGAAAAAAGATCATTGAGAGCCGAAAACGAAAATTATAGTTTTGGCTACAGGAGATTGTCTGTTTTGTCTGGGATGTTAAATGGCGCTATCTTACTTATTGGGGCAAGCATTATGTTATACAGAGCCTTTGACAGACTTTATGTTGTAGAAGAAGTAAACAGTCTTGGAATGCTCGGAATGGCCGTTTTAGGTATAGTTTTTAATGGACTGGCTATTTTTAGCATGAAAAAGACTAGCAGCAATCTCAATGCCCGGGCAATGTATTATCATTTGTTTGAGGATGTTATGGGTTGGGTGATTGTTTTGATTGGAGCATTGGCTATTTACTTTTTTAAATTGCCCATAATTGACCCTATTCTAACCATAGGCTTGAGTATTTATATTGGCTACAATGCTGTTAGACTATTAATTCCGGTGTATTATATTTTAATGGAATCTACCCCAAGAGATATTGATTTAGCGCATTTTGAAAATGATTTAAAGTCCATTGATCATGTTTTAGATGTGCACGACTTGCATATATGGAGCTTGGATGGAAATTATCACTTGATGTCTGCGCACTTTACGGTTGGCAAAGAATTGACCAAACAAGATGTAATAAACCTTAGAGAAGCCACAGACAACCTTTGCAAAGGCTATAATATTTATCACACCACGATTGAAATTGAATTCAAATAGGATTTAACCCTAAAACTGTTTTATCGTTTATAGACGCCTTGCGCCTCCCGATTTCCATCGGGAGCGACATGGCGAGAAAAAAAAATATCAAGCAATATATTTACAGAAAAATATTTCTCGCAAAGACGCAATGACGCCTTTTACTCATCAATTCTAACGCAGTATGTTATTTCAGCGGGGTGTTGCAATTAACTTTTAGTCACTATCCATTTAAACAGTTGTTTCCAAGTAGGTTTTTTACCATAAGTTAAAATACCAATTCGGTAAATTTTTCCTACAATGCGTACCAATAAAAAGAAAGTTGCGTAAAGTATAGTCATACTCAAAATTATCTCCCACCAAGGTGCATCAAAGCACGCCCTAACTACGATAACAATAGGCGAAGTAAAAGGTATCATGCTGCTCCAAAACGCCAATGAACTGTGTGGATTGGTAAAAGCAATACTTTGGGCAATCACAATTCCTAGAATAAGGGGTAAGGAAACAGGCAACATAAATTGTTGGGTATCTGTTTCTGCATCAACAGAGCTTCCGATAGCAGCAAAAATGGAACTATAGAGCAAATAACCCCCAATAAAAAAACCAAAAAAGGTAACAATTATTTTAGCCCAAGGCATATCGCCCAAAGCCATGATTAATTCAGAAACCATACCCATGTTCTCCATATTGGCTCCCTCCGCCCCCATTGGATTTGCCCCTGCTTGAAAAGAAGAAAAATCAATCATGGAAGCAGCAAACATCACATTGCCCACCAACAGTAAAATACCGGTCAGCACAATCCAAATCATAAACTGAGTTAAACCCACCAAAGCAATGCCTACAATTTTGCCAAACATCAATTCATAAGGTTTTACAGTAGAAATTACCACTTCTACTATGCGATTGGTCTTTTCTTCCATCACACCACGCATAACTTGCACAGCAAACATGAAAATAAAAAAATAAATCATAAAAGTTGCCACCAACCCAATAATGCCTTTAATGGTCGAATTGCTCGCCTTTATACCTGATTTATCTGCTGTTTTGGCAACCAAAGTCAAATTTACCGTTAAACTATCTAATTGGGCATCTTTAAAATTAAGCGCAGCTTTCTTTTTTTCTGCAATGAGACTTTCCAACTGCTTTTCAATCATGCGCTCTTGACTGGCATCACTCCCATCTTTGGTGTAAAAATTTGCTTTAACGGGTTCAAATAAACTTCCACTGTCAATAAACAATACGGCATCTGCCTCATCATTTCTTAGCAATACCAAAGCAGAATCTAAGTTGTCCATTTGCGCGGTAAACTTTATGGAACTGGCCGTATCAGGAATGTTATCTATAAAATCAGACTCATTAACCAATATGGTATTGGTGGATTCTCCTTCTTGATTGGCAGCATAAAAGGCCAAACCTATTAAACCAGCATATAACCCAACAATAAGCACTGGTGCTAACAAGGTCATCACAATAAATGATTTCTTTTTGACCCTTGTCCAATATTCCCTTCCTATAATTTTATGAATGTTTGACATTTTATTTACAGCTTAATTGGGTTAGTTTGCGTTGATTTTTGGGCGTACTTAATAAATACATCGTTGATTGTCGGTAAATCTTCTTGTAAAAAGACCAACTTACTTTGCTGTGCTATTTTTTTAAGCCAGGCATTTTCTGTTCCATGTCCAATTTCTTGATTATTTTTGGCAATAACTTGATAGTAATTGATGTTGTTTTTCAAGGTTTGATGCTGGATGTTAACGTCTTCCACCTCATAATCCAAAGTCCCGTCAATCCCTATAGTCCAAGTATTTTCTTTACCCGCCTGTTGCACATCATGAATACTTCCATCCAACACCTTTTCAGCATCGTTGATCATCATAATTTGATCGCACAACTTCTCAACACTTTCCATACGGTGTGTGGAATATAAAATGGTACTGCCCTCATTGCGCAATCTTTTAATTTCTTGCATCACCAAGTTAGCATTTACTGGGTCAAAACCAGAAAAAGGCTCATCCAGGATAATGAATTTGGGTTGATGCAATACTGCATTGATAAATTGTACCTTTTGCTGCATTCCTTTCGATAAATCTTCAATAGTTTTGTTGGCCCAATTGGTTAAATCAAATTTCTCTAACCATTCATCAATCACCTTGCTGGCATTGGCAAAATTTCTTAATGAAGCAAAATAAGCCAATTGCTCCTTAACCTTCATTTTTTTGTATAATCCACGCTCTTCTGGTAAATAGCCAATAAACGGTAAATGCCTGTCTTTCATAATTTCACCGTCAAAATAAACTTCTCCTTGATCCGCATAAATTATTCTGTTAATAATGCGAATTAAGGTTGTTTTGCCCGCCCCATTGGGACCAAGCAGTCCAAAAATAGCCCCTTCAGGAATTTCAAAACTTACATTGTTTAATGCAACTTTGTCATCGTAAGATTTTGACAAGTTTTCTACTTTCAGCATAGGTTCAAAATTAATGAAATATTGTTTTGACTAATTTATTATCGATGAAAACGGATGCAAATTAGAGTTGAGGAAGTTTAACACAACTAAACCGTCCTATCAAATTGATCCGGATGGAGTGGAGTTCTAACTATAAAAACAAACTAATTCTTCTCCCAAATCCTTGTTCTACAGCCTTCCTGATGAACAACACTCCATGAATTGCGTTTTGCTTTTTTTAGCATTCTTTTTCTAAGGGGTTTTGGGTAAAAATTTTTGATTGCGGTTTTACTCAACTTTTTCTTCTTGACTATTTGTGCATGTGCCAATACATCATAGCTTGCAGCTGCACATCGCATCCCAATAAAAGCATAGTCATAGCGCGTTGAATCGAAATATGACTGATGTAAACTATCAATTTTTTGTTTTATTGAATTAGAAATTGGTATAGCAATGATGGTAACATCTTTTATTAATGTAAATGGGTTGTCCAATATGAATGATACCTCCAAAATTTTTCTGCATTTTGAACATAGTTATAGTATCTCATCAATTCAATTACCAAATTCTACTGCAGAGATGATGAAAGGTGCTAAAAATCCACGGCCTAACTATTTTTCCAAATTTGGCAACGCATTTTCAAGCGCAAAATACTTTATAATATTCGTAAATGTCAAATAGAAAATGACCCCAAACTTTTTAAGAAACTCAATAATGACATTTGGGAATTTAGAACATTGTACCAAGGGTTTCAATATAGACTTCTTGCTTTCTGGGACAAAACAGCGTCAACAGAAACTTTGGTTATTTCTACACAAGGATTTATAAAAAAAGAAGTAAAGTTCCGGACCACGAAATAAAAAAAGCAACTCAAAATCGAATTAAATATTTTGAAGAAAAACAGTTAAAAAAGAAAAATAAATGAAAACATACACATTAAACCAAGTTCAGGACAAACTTATAGGAAAAACAGGAACGTTTGAGCGTGATTTGTTTGAAAATGAACTTCAAATGGATTGAATCGGCAAAGCAATTAAACAAACACGGCAAGAACGAAAGTTGACACAAGAAGAATTGGGAAAACTGATTGGTGTTCAGAAAGCTCAAATTTCAAGACTTGAAAATAATGCAAGCAATGTAACTATGTACACTTTATTAAGAGTCTTTACAGCGTTGAAAGCAAAGGTAAAACTGCACATCGAACTTCCAAATTTAAACATAGATATTGGAGAGTAATGCTTCAATAACATTTGAGTTCCCATCGAATAGGCAAAGGATTGACCATAAAAAAACCGCATGATTATTTTTAAATCATGCGGTTTTTTCGATTTTGGTTAACCAGTTAAGCCTTATTGATAATATCAATAAGCTTTTCTTTTGCTTCTCCCGTTTTTTCCTGAAGTCTTCCGATTAATTCATCTTCTTTTCCTTCAGAATAGGTCAAATCATTGTCAGTTAAACTTCCATACTGTTGTTTCAACTTACCTTTGATTTGATTCCAGTTTCCTTTAATTGTGTCTTTATTTATAGTAGTCATGCCTAATATATTTCAAACGCTGTTCCTTTTAAGCCATAAGCTACAAACCACTGATAATAAATAACTTACCATATCTACAAAGCGATTATCATTTTTATTTGTGAAACTGACGCAACAAATTGTGGATTTGGTTTCATACACTAGCGTTTTGTTGATATTGTAAAAGTGTTGCAAATATTCAATTTTGTTCACCTACAAAACACTTATTGAATGTATAAACGTAATGACTCATCTTGTTTTTAGGGTAAAAAAAAGTCCATTTGCATTTACAAATGGACTTTTTGTGAGTGGTCGGGGTGGCCAGATTTGAACTGACGACCTCCTGCTCCCAAAGCAGGCGCGATACCGGGCTACGCTACACCCCGAGGTGCTTTTTTTAAAGAGGCTTTGTCCTCTTTTTTGGGATTAGCTTTACTAAATCGACCTTTCCGCTTTTGGCGGAACGCGATAAACTAAATCCCAAAGTGTAAATAACAGAACGCATCCGTTATAAGGGGTGCAAATATAAAATTATATTTCAATTTAAAATCACTCTTCGCAATATATTTATAAAAATATGCAAAAGCCATTATTATAATACAGTTTTATCAAATTCATCTTCCTTATGTAAATTTTACGCTCCCCTATGTCAATTTTCATAGATTTTCTCATTTTATTATTATAATTTTGTAACAAATGATAAGACTATCGCTTTCATTGGTTTTGTTAATGCTATTAAGGTATAATGCTGTGGGACAGATTATTTCCTATGGAGATCAGCAAGATTTAAGTGATAGCATTGTGATTGCTAAAGCTCCACCAGAATGGATTAATAAAGGATATGCTACCATGGAAAGCTATATTGAAGAAAAACTTTTTTTCAATCCCATGGTAAATTTTCAGCAACCCGTATATGGTGTAAATGCCTACCTTTATTTTACGGTAGAAAAAGATGGAAGTATCTCTGATGTTGATGTAAGCTGTGCTGAGGGCCAATTAATTTTGCCATTAATACATATTTTAGATTCTATGCCCCAGTGGAAACCCGGCATTAGAAATGATAAAAATTCAAAAACAAAAATGGAATTTTATGTCAACATAAGGCAAACCTTTACCAATCAGTTTGTTGTGCGCCAAGAACGCATTCCACCCAAACCAATGCGATCCAATTTACCTTTAAAAATTGGCATTATTACAATTTGCGTAGCATTGCTGCTGTGGAAAATCCTTTAATTTAAGAAACCACTAAAAACTCCAATATCTGCGTTAAATCAAAAATTTAAAAGCCTCATAAACACCAGTTAACTGCATTTTAAAATTTTTAAAAAGCCTTGATCTTTAAGTTTTTCGAGGTTTCTTTTTTGCTTTGTTTTTAAGCGCCATAAACCTTTTGGCATTTTCTATATAAGACAGTGCATTGATTTTAATGTTGGCAATGGCATCATCCGTTAGTGTTTTAACTACCTTGGCAGGCATACCTAAAACCATTGAATTATCAGGTACTTGTGTACCTTCCGTTAACAATGCACCTGCCCCAATAATACAATTGTTACCAATTACACAGTTATTCATGATGATGGCCCCCATCCCTACCAAAACGTTGTTCCCAATTTTGGCGCCATGCACAATGGCACGATGTCCAATGGTGCAACCCTCTCCTATTTTTACGGGCTTTTCAGGGTCAACATGAATTACAGCCAAGTCTTGAATATTGCTGCCCGCCCCAATTTCTATCAAATCGTTATCTCCTCTTAACACAGCACCAAACCAAACCGAGCTGTTGGAATGTAGAACACAATTGCCAATAACAGTAGCATTTTTAGCAATAAACACATTATGGGCTATTTGAGGTTGATGTTTTGAAATAGACATTGTATATTTGTTCAAATTAATTCGATACAATTATGCAACTTTTAATTCACAATATTGGTACTTTATATGGCATTTTACCAAAAAATAAATCCATTTTAAAGGGTGAAGAAATGAGTCATGTTAAGAAAATTGACGATGCTTATTTGTTGATTGAAGATGGCATTATCAAATCTTATGGACATCATTTAGATACTCCAGCCCATATCGAGGAAATCATTGATGCTGAAGGTCAAAATGTTATGCCCACTTTTATTGATTCCCACACCCATTTAGTTTTTGCAGCGACCAGAGAAAATGAGTTTGAAATGAAAATTGAAGGAAAAACCTACGCAGAAATTGCGGCTGCCGGTGGTGGCATTTTAAATTCCGCAAAATCTATTGCCAATATTGATTCTGAAACGCTTTACCAACAAGCCTATAACAGGGTTATTGACTTAATAAAATTGGGTACTGGTGCATTAGAAATCAAGAGTGGATATGGACTGGATGGTGAAAATGAACTAAAAATGTTGCAAGTCATCAATCGGTTGAAAAAGGAATTGCCTATTACCATAAAGACCACTTATTTGGCTGCACATGCTTTGCCAGCATCTGCAAACGGAAACACAGATGATTATGTAAATGAGGTTATTGAAAAAACACTACCTCATCTAATGTCAGCAACAGAGATAGATTATATTGACCTTTTTTGTGAAACTGGGTTTTTTAACGAAAACCATGCGGCACAAATTATTGAAGCGGGTGCAAAACACAATTTAAAAGCAAAGATTCATGGCAATCAACTCGGACACAGTGGTGGTGCATTGGTGGCAGCAAAGCACAATATAGTTAGTGTAGATCATTTAGAGTTTTTAAACCAAGGTGAAATCGAGGCTTTGAAAAATTCAAAAACAATTCCAGTTGTTTTACCAAACTGTTCTTATTATTTAAAAATGCAATATGCCCCAGCTAAAACTATCATTGAAAATAATTTACCACTTGCAATTGCTAGCGATTATAATCCAGGGAGTGCCCCCAGTGGCAATTTATGGTTCTGTTGGAGTTTAGCTTGTACGCAAATGAGTTTAACACCGAACCAAGCTTTTAACGCTTTAACGATTAACGCTGCAGCTGCTTTAGAAATTGCAGATACGCATGGTAGCATTACTGAGGGAAAGGTTGCCAATTTAATTTTTACCAAGAACCACCCTAGCCTATCTTATTTCCCTTATAGTTTTGGAGAAAACCATGTGAATAGAGTCATGCTGAAAGGCGAATTTTTAGACCATATTGAATTTGATTAATGGTTAATTATAAGCAGTAGGCTTAACCCTTAGATTGAACCCAAGCCTCAAACTCAGGTAAGCTCTTTGAATTCAGACACATATCTGCGGTCAGTCCTCCTTTTTTTGCTGCATAAACTCCATATTGCATATCTAGCAAACCACCTGTAACATGCGCATCTGGGTTGATACTTATTAAAACTCCTTTTTCTATTGCTTTATGAATGTATCGCCAATCCATATCCAAGCGATAAGGATGTGCATTCAATTCGATAACAACATTGTTTGCTGCACAGGCATCAATTACCATATTATGGTCAATAGGATAACCATCTCTCATCAGCAAAAGCCTGCCTGTTAAATGCCCTAAAACGCGGGTATAAGGGTTTTCAATAGCCTTGATTAACCGCATCATGGCTTTTTCTTGTTCCATTTTTAGGTTACTGTGAATACTTGCCACAACTATTTCAAAACCAGCAAGAATATCAGGTTTGTAATCCAAACTGCCATCCGCTAAAATATCCGATTCTATTCCTTTAAAAATTTTAAAACCTTGGTACGTTTTATTGAGTTTATCTATTTCAGCCCATTGCTTCAGAACAGTTTCCTCTTTCATTCCATTGGCATAACCCGCAGTTTTACTATGGTCGCACACTCCAAAATATTGCCAACCTTGCTCCACACAGGCATCCGCCATTTCTTTCAGGCTATTCAAACCATCACTATAAACTGTGTGATTATGAATACAACCTTTTAAATCTTCATACTCAACAGATGGTTCAGCATTCAACACCCAATCTAAATTTTCCACTTCTCTTATTTCTGGAACAACGTAGGTTTTTGATTGTTTCTCAAATAATTCCTTTTCATTTGCTCCCACCTGCTGTTGCAATTCAATTTTTTTCTGCACTTCATCCGGTGTTGTTAAGGTATATGTTTGCCAAGCGAAATCATCATTATCCACAAAATGAATTACAATAGGGAATTTTTCTTCAATCAATCCAGTATAAACTCCATCTTCCACTTCCTCCAAACTTAATCCCACATTGCTTAAAGCTATGATAAGTGCTCGCTTGTAGTTGGCTTTAATTACCAATGCAAGTTCTTTTAAAACCTCAACCTTTCTTCGGTATTCACCCACCCATTCAAAGTCATTTTTACCTAACATTTGATGAAGGATATTTTCTATCAAAACCGCATATTTATGCCCTTTTGCCCAATGAATTTGATCTGCATTGGCTAGGGCAAACTCCATGGCTGCTAAAACTTGTTCTTGGGTTTTTTCTCCAAAGCCTTTAGTTTTGGCTAATCTGTTTTGTCTGCAAGCATCCAACAGCTCACCCACAGAATCTATCCCCATTTCTTGCCAAATAATTTGTACTTTTTTAGGCCCTAATCCTCTAATTTTCAACATCTCTACAACACATTCAGGAGTTTGGGATAGTAAATTATTCAACTCATCAAAACTGCCAGTTTGAGAAATTTCGTATATCTTATTGCTCAAACCTTTGCCCAATTGAGGAAGCTCCATCAATTCCTCTTCAGTCAAGGTAGTTAAATCTTGAGGAGTTTTCTTTTTGATATTGAAAGCAGCGTTTTTATAGGCGCTTACTTTAAAGCTATTGCCTCCGTGCAATGAGAGCAAACTGGCGTAGCTGTCTAACAAATCAGCGATGAGCTCATTATTCATAAGGCAAATATAAGGTTATGGTTTTTCAATAAGATAAAATAGAGCACAAAAAAATGCCCTAGGTTTAAGGCTAGGGCATTTAAGTTAATAAATTTAGTAGTAAATATAATTCGCTACAAAAATTTGGCAATTAAGCCAATTTTACGTTGATAGCGTTTAATCCTTTGTTACCTTCTTTTAATTCAAATTCTACAATCGATCCTTCTTTAATTTGGTCAATTAAACCAGATACGTGTACGAAGTGTTCTTTGTTTGTTCCATCTTCGCTAATAAAACCAAAACCTTTGGTTTCATTAAAAAATTTTACTGTTCCTTTGCTCATTTTAATGTTTTGTAATAAATAAGGTGCAAATTTAGTTAAAAATTATGATAAAATCTTAATAATTTCAAATTAGTTTTATTTACCCTAAACCTACATCCAAACTCATCATAATTATAAAACCAACGATAAGTCCTAAAGTAGCAAAATCTGCATATTTATCTCTTTGTGTTTCTGGTATCACCTCCTCCACCACCACATATATCATTGCGCCTGCAGCAAAACTTAAAGCGTAAGGCAAAATAGGTCTAGCCCAAATTACTGCCAACGCACCTAAAACCCCAAATATAGGTTCTACTATAGCGGACAATTGCCCCCACCAAAAACTTTTAAATCGAGAAACACCTTGTCTTCTTAAAGGCACAGAAACCGCTAAACCTTCAGGAAAATTCTGAATTCCAATGCCTATTGCTAGTGCAATGGCGGCACCCATTTCAAAGTTAGGATAACCCATTGCCACTGCTCCAAAAGAAACACCAATAGCCAAACCTTCTGGGATATTGTGCAAAGTAATCGCCATTACCAAAAGAATTGTTCTATCCCAAGTAGTTTTAACACCTTCGGATTCAGACATTTTTGCATTCAAATGTAAGTGCGGCAAAACTTGATCGATGCCATAAATAAAACCTGCACCCAAAGCAAAGCCAACAGCAGCAGGAACCCATGCCCAATGTGCACCCATTGTTGCTTCACTCATTTCTATGGCAGGTGAAAGCAAAGACCAAAAACTAGCAGCAATCATCACTCCGCCTGTAAACCCAAGCATAAAGTCAAGCCATCTGCGCTTTAAGTCTTTAAAAACAAAAACAACCGCAGCGCCAGCAGCCGTTAACAACCATGTAAAAGTTGTTGCTAACAAAGCTTGCATAACAGGATGTTGTGCAATAAACCATTCTTTCATAAACAATATTTTGGTTTAAAATATTCGACCACAAATCTACATCATAACCCATACATGTTCATCAAAAGTTTTCAAACCTTAAAAAAATAATAGCATAAAAAAAGGTTGCATTGTTCATGCAACCTTTTTTTATTAATATAGTATTTGATTCAATTTTACCTTACATCGTCATTAATTGAGTTCTCAATTTACGAATTCTGAAAACATAACTATTAAAATCAGCTGAATCATTACTCAATAAATAAGTTAATTCATCAAAAAAAGTTTGGGTAATAGGATAACGCTCCTCTGCATCAAATGTTATACAGTAGCGATCTTGATTAGATTGATCCATTTTAAATCTTTCAAGTTTAACAGTTGGCTGTGCCATTGTTGTTTTGTCAGTTTTTAGTGCATTTTTCATTTTTATATTGACTTGTTTTGATTACAAATATAAACATAAAATACAAAAAAACAATCTTTTTGGTATTTTTATTAAACAAAACTTTCAATAACACTTAAAATAAACTCTTTAATATCGGTAAATTTAGATGATTTTTTAATTTTAAATTAAAAAAATATCGTAGTTTTGAATGATGTTTAAAATCCTCATACCCACAGACTTTTCAGAAATATCTCAGAAAACTATAAAAAATGCCCTAACCCTTTTTGATGCCAGTAAAGTAGAATTGATGTTGTTTCACGCTGTCGAGCCACTCAAAAGCAGCACCGGTGCAGTGAAGGATATTACGGAACACCTAAAAACTGCTGCGCAAGAATTCCTTAATAATGAATGTGAAAAGATTGCTACTTATACCAATGCCAAGATTACCACTATACTAAAAACAGGATATTTAACAAGTATATTGGAAAGCGTAATTCACATGTACAATGCCAATCTATTGCTAATGAGTTCTAAGGGAGAAAGCAATTTATATGCAAAGGTGTTTGGAACCAACGCAGAGCAATGTTTAAGAAACTCTAGTATTCCTGTTTTGGTAATTCCAACAGATATGGATATTGATATGACAGCACCTATTGCCATTAGCACAGATGACGGCAATCTGTATCAAAAAGAGGTGCTTGAAAAGATTTTTACTGCAATGAATTTGAAAAATACAGCCATACTAAAATTGCATATTGAAAAACCTAAGGATGCATATTTATCTTACAAAGAGGAAATGCTGATGGATAAAAAGGTTCAATTACAAATATTGGAGCACAGTAATGTTACTGAGGCTCTAAACACCTATTTGACAGAAAACAAAACCAGTATTTTAGTTACGGAGAATAAGCATCACAGCAAAATGGATTTTTTATTTAACAGTAGTATTACCAAAAAATTAATGGCAAAGTTGAATGCACCTATTTTGAGTTTGCCTAGTTAATTAGCTGATAAGCTAAATAGCTTAAAGGCTTAAATGCTTGGCGATAACTGCAAGCATGAGGCAATAAAAAAAACCAAAACAACATTGTTTTGGTTTTTTTTATAAGGTTTAAATTAAATGATCTAAGCTAAAACTACGGCCCTATTATTTAATATTTCTAATATCCCACCCTCAATTTCAAATGTTTCACTTGATTTATCAGCAAGTTCAACCACTACTTCACCTTTAGTTAAACTGCTGACAAGTGCTGCGTGATTATTCAAAATTTGAAAACGTCCTAATGTTCCAGGCAAACTTACCGAGGTAACCTCTCCTTGAAACAAAACTTTATCTGGGGTTAATAATTCTAATTGCATGGCTTATTTATTGGCTTCTGCTAATATCTTTTTACCTTTCTCAATGGCTTCTTCAATAGTTCCTACAAGGTTGAATGCTGCCTCGGGGTATTCATCTACTTCACCATCCATAATGATATTGAAACCTTTGATAGTATCTTTGATATCAACCAATACACCTTTCAAGCCTGTAAATTGCTCAGCTACGTGGAAAGGTTGTGACAAGAAACGTTGCACCCTTCTTGCACGGTGTACCGCCAATTTATCTTCTTCAGAAAGCTCGTCCATACCCAAAATTGCAATAATATCTTGTAATTCTTTGTATCGTTGCAACAACATTTTTACACGTTGTGCAGTATTATAATGCTCGTCTCCTAATATGGCTGCACTTAACAATCTAGATGAAGAACCCAAAGGATCTACTGCTGGATAAATCCCTAACTCAGCAATTTTTCTATCCAATACTGTTGTCGCATCTAAGTGAGCAAAAGTGGTAGCTGGTGCCGGGTCAGTGATATCATCTGCGGGTACATAAACCGCTTGAACAGAAGTGATAGAACCATTATTGGTAGAGGTAATACGCTCTTGCATAGTTCCCATCTCTGATGCCAAAGTCGGTTGGTAACCTACCGCAGAAGGCATACGACCTAATAAAGCCGAAACCTCAGAACCAGCTTGTGTAAATCTAAAAATATTATCAATAAAGAAAAGAATATCTCTTCCTTTTCCGTCTTCTCCACCATCTCTAAAGTGTTCAGCAACTGCCAAACCACTTAAAGCAACCCTTGCACGGGCTCCTGGAGGTTCGTTCATTTGTCCAAAAACAAAGGTAGCTTTAGATTCTTTCATGGCTTCTTTATCAACTAAATGTAATGGCCAACCGCCTTTTTCCATTTCGTGTAAGAAACTATCACTGTATTTTACAATGCCAGACTCAATCATCTCACGCAACAAATCATTTCCTTCTCTACTACGCTCACCAACACCTGCAAATACAGAATATCCGTCATATGCTTTGGCAATGTTATTAATCAACTCTTGAATCAATACAGTTTTACCAACTCCAGCACCACCAAACAAACCAATTTTACCTCCTTTTGCATAAGGTTCTAAAAGGTCAATAACTTTGATACCGGTATAAAGTGGCTCACTAGCCGTAGATAAATCTTCAAATTTTGGTGGATCTTGGTGTATTGAACGACCATTGCTATTGTCCAAATCACCAATGCCGTCAATGGCTTCACCCACTACGTTTAACAATCTTCCTCTAATAGCGTCCCCCACAGGCATTTTTATTGGCTCATTTTGGTCTGTAACTTGCGAACCGCGTGTTAAACCGTCTGTAGAGTCCATGGCCACTGTTCTAACAGTGTTTTCTCCCAAATGCTGTTGCACTTCCAAAACCATGGTTTGTCCATTTGGTTTTTTGGTGTGTAAGGCATTAAAAATTTGGGGTAATTTTGAACCTTCTTCGTTAAAGGTTACGTCAACTACAGGACCGATAACTTGAGAAATTCTTCCAATATTTGGCATAGATAAAAGGGGTTTTTATATTAAGGTGCAAAAATAGACATTTGCATTGTTTAATCAAGCGTTTTTTAAACTTTTTTAAAACACCTGAAATAGAACGACTTAAATCTGCTTTTGCAACTTTTAGTGCGCCAGATTACTAATATTTTTAAGTCAGTTTAGCATGTTGTTTTTTTGGTTGTAATATTTAATGACAAAATTATGTTGTATAAATAGTCCCTTACGATAAAAAAATTTGCAATTTCAACTTCTTTTGCCGTATATTTGATGCACTAATATTAAAAAAAACATGCAAAAAAACTTAAAATTCAAAACTATCAACCTTATATTTATTGGGTTACTTAGTGCTTTAATTGTTGTAGGCATCAATGGATGTAAAAAGAAAGACACTCCTCCGGACACTGGTGGTGGAGGTGGCGGTGGTGGTGGCGGTGGCACGACTGCAACTGCTGATTATATCAAGGGACCTGGATTTCAAATCAACTTTACCAATCCAACAAGAGGAACTCAATCAACAAATTCTGTTGGGGACATACAATTATCGTGGAAAGGAAATGGAACCAATGACAGCTCAATTCTTTTAGAAATATATTTCGTTAGAAAATTGCAAGCTTATACGATAAGTGACTTTTCTGGCACCATAAAATTTGGTTCAGCATCTAGTGCGCCCAGCTATAGTTTTAAAAAGGGTGATTTAACCTTCACTCAAGTAAATAACCTTTGGGTAGCAACACTTAAAAACGGAACTATTGAGCAGTCAGGAAATCTTACTCCTATTGACAATGTAGAGTTTAAGGTAACTTACCCAAACTAATAATTATTTATTTACCAATATTTAAAAAATCAGAAAGTATGTTTACTTTCTGATTTTTTTTTGTTTAAAGGACGACTAAGTTTAAATGCATGTGCCGTTAATTATTCTAAAACAATAAAGGCTAGGTAAATGTTAGAAAATAAATTTCAGGAATTATTAGATTTAAAAAATGATAAAGTTTAACTTAACGAAGGATTTTAAAGAATTTGCCGTAAAAGGCAATATGATTGACATTGCGGTAGGTGTAATTATCGGTGCATCTTTTAATAAAGTGATTGACGTTCTGGTAAAGGAAATCTTTTTACCTCCCCTCTCCTTTTTAACCAATGGCATCAATTGGGAAAATAAAAAATGGGTTTTGAGAAAGGCAGTAACGCAAAATGGCATAACTCACCCAGAAGAAATTGCCATTGGTTATGGTAAATTATTTGAAGTAACAGTTGATTTTCTCATTATCGGATTCACGGTATTTTTGGTGGTGCGTATTATCAATACATTAAAAAATAGAGCCAATAACCCAAAAGATAAATCAATAAAAACCCCAAAAGATATTGAATTGCTACACAATATTACTGTATTGCTAGAAAAGCAAAACAATATTTTGGAAAAGAAAGAGTAAATTATAAATTGGTTTAATACCCTAAAGTTTTCATCATGTTTTGATGCGTTTGCTCTTCTGCAAATACTTCAATTATCGTTTCGCCTTCTTTATTTTTGTCAATAATAATGTGTTTGGGTGCTGGAGTTAAACAGTGTTGAATACCGCCATAGCCCCCTAATGACTCTTGATATGCACCCGTATTAAAAAAGCCAATATAAAGTGGTTCATTTCTTCTAAAAGTTGGTAAATAAATAGCGTTGCTATGCTGCTCTGAGTTATAGTAGTCATCACTATCACACGTAATTCCACCTAAAAGAACACGTTCATAAGTATCATCCCAACGATTGATAGGCAACATTATAAATTTTTTATTGATGGCCCAACTATCGGGTAAGGTAGTCATAAAACTGCTGTCAATCATGTTCCATTTTTCACGGTCATTTTGTGCCTTTTGATGTTTTACGGTATAAATGGCTCCTCCACTTTCTCCAACGGTATAGGAACCAAACTCGGTAAATAAATCAGGCTCTGGCACATTATGGCTTTCGCACACCACCTTTATCTGACTTACTATTTCTTCGACCATATATTTATAATCGTAACTAAAGTTCAGACTATTTTTTATAGGAAAACCACCGCCAATATTTAAACTATCCATGTATGGATTAATTTTTTTCAACTCACAGTAAACCTTTAAGCATTTGTGCAATTCATTCCAGTAATACGCATCATCCTCTATACCAGTGTTAATGAAAAAATGCAACATTTTTAAATGGGTGCGTTCATTTTCCATAATATTTTGCTTAAAAAACGGCAAAATATCTTTGTACCCAATGCCCAATCTGCTGGTATAAAAAGGGAATTTAGGCTCCTCCTCAGAGGCAATTCGCAAACCTATATTGATATCTCCCTTTATTCTATTTTCCAATCGACTCACCTCTGCAATGTTATCAATCACGGGAATTACATTGGTGTAACCATTGTTTACTAAATTGGCGATGTTATCTAAATAACTATCCATTTTAAAACCATTACAAATAACGTATTGGCTTTTCGTAAACTTGCCTTCTTTCTCTAAAGATTCTATAATGTTAATGTCATATCCAGAAGAGGTTTCCAAATGGGTGTCATTTTTCAAAACCTCTGTAAGGGTATGCTTAAAATGGTTGCTTTTGGTACAATAACAATAATTATATTTACCTTGGTAATCTACCTTTTTCATGGCATTCTTAAACCAACCTTTTGCCCGTAAAATATGCTCAGATATTTTAGGTAGATAGGTAAACTTCAATGGTGTTCCATAGGTTTTAACCAGTTCATGCAGGTTAATATCGTAATAAAATAATTCGCTTTTGTCGTTAACTTTAAAGGGGACTTGAGGAAAATCAAAAGTTTGCTCAATGAGATCTATATACTTGTTTTTCAATTTTAATATGCTAAGGCAGGGCAAAAATACTTAAAAAGGAGTAATTTGCATATAGTAAATAATGATTAGTGTGCTAATACCTGTAAATACCTTAATTTCATTGACAATCCTTACACATTGGGAATTGATTCTTAAGCACTAAGCACTTTGAATTTAATAGAAAATAATCGTAATTAAAACTCGTGCATCACTATACCATGCTCTGCTAACATCGATAAAATAGGTTGATAAATTTCTCGTTTTACAGGAATGTGTAATCCTGTTAATTTTATTTTATCTTCATACAGCAATTGTGCTGCAAAAGCAGCGGGCAAACTTACCGTTTTTGCAATGGCGGTTCGACTTTCACTTTCTCCTACCAAATCTAAAACCGCATTAAAGGTAAACTCCTCTCCGTTTTTCCTAGTTTTTACCTCATGCCATAATACAACCCTGTCTTTATCACTGGGCATCAAGGCCCATTTGGGTTTCAGAATTTCTAACAGGTATTGGGCAGGACTAACATTATCTAAATTTAATATTTTATTGGAGTCTAGTTCCAAATATTTTAAACACACCAATGTATTTTCGTCTAAAACACCGAGTTGGTTCTGTATTGACAACCACAAGTCCTCAACCAAATGCTTTTCTAAAATAAATGAAGAGATTACCTGTTTTATGCTTTTGTCTGCCACATGAATTAGGCTGTGGTCTATGGTGAGTCCTAAATCAATCAACACCTGCCATGCCTTGCAAAAGCCATGACCACGTAAAGTCCCTCTGATAAAAGTGTTAGTATTTTCTAGTTCATATATACTTTGGTAACTAACCGAATCTCTGTTATAATATCCGTCAAAAGTACCTTGTGGTGTTTTTACCTGCACGGCCTCTTTATAAAGATTGTCAGGAGTCATGTACTTAAGACTGCCATTGTTAACATAAGCAGCTATACTTTGCCCTGCTAGAACCACATTCATTGGGTTCCATGTAAATTTATAATGCCACGGATTGTTGTCTGCGCTAGGTGCTACCAATGCTCCACAATAGCTTTTAAATGAATATATGTCATGTCCCTTTACTTTTAAATCATGCGTCATTTGCATGGCACTCATATGGTCTATTCCCGGGTCTAAACCCAATTCAAATAAGAAAGTTATGCCTTTTGATGCTGCCAATGCTCCTAATTCTCTTATTTCCTCCGTAGCATAGCTTGCTGTTACCAGGTGTTTACTTTTTTCTAAACATATTTGAGCCACTTTGAAGTGCATAAAAGCGGGTAGAAAACTAATTACAACCTTGCACTGCTCAAAATAACGCATACTTTTTTCACTGTACAAATCCCCCTCTTCAAAATGTACTTGAGGGTATAGTGCAGGCAAATCTTTGTCAATGGTTAAATCTAGTACGACCAATTGCTCATTTTGATTGTGTAAATAATCTCCCAAGTATTCAATTAAATAAATAGCCGATTTTCCAGCACCTAACAAATATATCATGATTTTTAAAATTCAAAGAAAGTAAAAATATAGCAACAATTTTAAATAAGTCTTGTTATATTATGAAGAACATATCCATATTTGTAGAATGAATTTCAACCAATTCAAATTTTTAACCCTTTTATTCCTTTTAACACAAACTGTAAATGCACAAGTTACCACTAAATTAGCAGTGGCTCTAGAAAGTAACCTTTCTTTTCCATTGGCAAAATTTTCTAATGCTAATGCCGTTGCAGTTCCTCGATATACCAATGATATATCAAACCTCAATGTTCAGCAGTATTTCATTTTATCCAAAAATATCGGTTTTTCTATTAAAAGTGGTTATAGCAATGTTGGATTAATTCATCGCATCAACGACTCTATAAAACTAAAACAACGCGCTTATGTGTTACCTTTGGGAGTTCAAATAAACATGGGTGACGCATTAAAAAAACACATATTTATCGGGGCCGAATATGTTTATGCTTTCAATTACAAGCAAAAAACATGGCTTAATGGTCAAAGTAAACAAAAATATAATGAGTGGTTTAGTGATAAAGTCAATCAATTTACCCCTGCATTTTTTGTGGGATACCAGTTTAGCAATGTCAGTTACGTCCAGGTGCGCTACCAAGCTGGAAGTTTGATTAACGAAAACTATATTTTTAACTTTAAAGGAGTTAGCACGCGCGTTAACAGTAGCAATTTAATAACAATCAGTCTTGGAACATTTATAATAGGTAAGGAACCCAAAGCAATGAACCCCAATAAAAACCCAGACCTTCAGGACGACAATATAAGAATTTAACCTATCATTAAAATACATCTATGCACCCCCTACTCAATAAAAACTTATTTTTGGTAAAAGAACATGTTGGCATGTTCAAAGCAGCCAATAATTTTGATATTTACGACCCCATCAACAATGAAATGATTATGCATTGTCGTGAAAAAAATTTAGGATTTTTTACTAAAATGTTTCGCTTTACGGATTATAAAAGAATGACCCCTTTTCATATTGAAATTATGGATATGTCGGGTGCAAAAATTTTAACCATAAAAAGAGGTGTTTCCTTATTTTTATCAAAGGTTGAGGTTTTTGATGAACATGAAACATTGATTGGCAGGTTCAAGCAAAAGTTTTTCTCGATTGGTGGTAAATTTGATATTGTCGACAGCAATAATCAAGTAATATGTCATTTAAAAGGAAAATGGACTAGCTGGAACTTTAGTTTTAGAATAAAAAATGAAGAGTTTGCTCAAGTAAGCAAAAAATGGGCTGGAATAGGCCGAGAGTTTTTTACTACAGCAGATAACTACATGCTGGAAATAAAGGATATAGCACCTCAGAATAATCCCGTGCGCCTGCTGATTTTGGCTGCGGTCATGTGTATTGATATGGTGCTAAAAGAATAGTTATTTGATCAATAGAATTTAATGCATAAATGCACTATATAATTTCTCAGCCTTTCAGCTTTTTAACTTTTCAGATGCTCTTCAATAAAAACTTTAATATATCTGTTATCTTTGCCCAATTCTTATGCAAGGTCTTCAACTTTATAATTCATTAACCAAACAACTAGAAACTTTTGAACCCATTAATAAAGGATTTGTAGGTATCTATATCTGTGGTCCTACCGTTTATGCAGAGCCCCATTTGGGTCATGTGCGTGGGCCAGTGGTTTTTGATGTATTGCATCGCTACCTAAAATATTTAGGAAACCAAGTTAGATTTATCAGAAACATTACAGATGTTGGTCATTTATTGAATGATGCCGATGAAGGTGAAGACAAAATTGCCAAAAAAGCCAAAGCAGAGCATTTAGAACCCATGGAAGTTGCGCATTTATATACTGAAAGCTATCAGGATATGCTGCGTGCGCTCAATATTTTGCCTGCTTCAATAGAACCCAGAGCTAGTGGCCATATTATTGAGCAAATTGAAATGATTGACGAAATACTAGCCAATAAATTGGCGTATGTGGTTAATGGAAGTGTTTATTTTGATGTAAAAAAATATGCTGAAAGCCATGACTACGGCAAACTTTCGGGTAGGATATTGGAAGATTTAATAGCTGGTGCAGGAAATGAGGCTAGAGCATTGACAAGTCAAGAAGAAAAAAACAACCCCGCTGACTTTGCCTTGTGGAAAAATGCAAGCCCAGAGCATATTATGAAATGGAATAGCCCATGGGGTTTGGGTTTTCCAGGCTGGCATATAGAGTGCAGTGCCATGAGCCGAAAATATTTAGGCAACCATTTTGATATTCACGGAGGGGGAATGGACTTGTTATTTCCACACCACGAAAGTGAAATTGCACAATCTAAAGCATGTACAAGTATCAATCCTGCAAAATATTGGATGCACCATAACATGGTAACCATTAATGGTCAAAAGATGGCTAAAAGCTTGGGCAATGGCATCAGTGTTAAGCAAATGTTTGAAGGCAATCACCCTTTACTAGAAAAGGCTTACGGACCAAATGTGCTTAAATTTTTTATATTACAAGCGCATTACAGAGGTACGTTGGACTTTGGTAATGATGCACTGCAAGCTGCAGAAAAAGGTTTGAATAAACTTTTTAAAGCACAAATAAATGCGACAAAACTAAAAACAGACACTGTTTCATCCATTGATTTGAATCCTTATTACCAAGCCATTTTTGAGGCTTTGAATGATGATTTAAATACACCAATGGCATTGGCCAGTTTATTTGAGTTGGTAAAACAAATCAATTTAATAGCAGAAGAAAAGTTTACCATCACAGAAGGAGATAAAACTAATCTAATCAAAAATTTAAAACTTTTTATTGAGGATATTTTAGGTTTAGAACCTAGCCAAAATGACGGAGGAACTGAAGATGGTTATAAAGGCTTAATTGATTTAATCTTAGAGTTGCGATTGGATGCTAGGAATACCAAGAATTATGCTTTGAGTGATGCCATTAGAGATAAATTACAACAAGCAGGTTATGAAATTAAAGATGGAAAAGACGGTGCGGAAATTATTAAACTTTAGTGTTGTTTTAGTTATAGCCTTGGTATCTTGCCAAGGTGGCGAAAAACCTAACACGGACACACCCATTGACAGTGATATACAAGTCACGGCACCAAAGGTTTTTCCACCATTTTTAGAAGACAGTGCCTACTATTTTATTGAATCTCAAGTGAAACTAGGGCCTCGATATCCGGGAAGTAAAGGGCATTATTCAAACTACTTATTTCTAAGGTCTCAGTTAATGGCATTGTGTGATACGGTGTATATTCAAAACACCAAAGGCACTACTTTTGATAATACAAAAATTCCCATTTACAACTTAATTGGTAGTTTTAACCCAAAGGCAGAAAAACGCATTTTACTCTGCGCGCATTGGGATACCAGACCTTTTGCTGATCAAGATGATTCTGCCAGCGACAAACCCATTTTAGGAGCCAATGATGGTGCTAGTGGTGTGGGAGTATTGCTTGAAATCGCTAGAATTTTAAAATCAAACCCCAAAGAAAATTTAGGAATTGATATTGTATTTTTTGATGCAGAAGATTGGGGAAATGGAGAGGTTGAAAACTCCTTTTGCTTGGGTTCTCAATATTGGGCACAAAACACCCATGTACCCAATTATCAGCCACAATATGGCATTTTGTTAGATATGGTTGGCGGGCATGACGCCACTTTTGGATATGAATCGTACAGCTTAGAATTTGCCCCAGATATTGTAAGAACAATCTGGAATGCGGCATCTGACTTGGGTTATAGCAATACCTTCACCAACTTTAGACGTGGTTATGTAATTGACGACCATTTTTATATCCATAAATATACCAAAATCCCCATGGTTGACATCATTCAATATGATGCGGAAACAGGCTTTGGAAGCTATTGGCATACCCATGACGACAACATGAACAGTATATCAAAGAAGACCCTTAAAATTGTTGGAGAAACCTTAATCAAAGTTATTTACTCAGAATAAAAATGCAAAAAATACTCGTTACCGGAAGCAATGGATTATTAGGACAAAAACTAACGGATTTGTTGTTGCAAGATTCACAATATCAGCTAATTGCTACAGGGTTAGGAGATAATAGGCATCCCAACAAAAACATCAATTACGTTCAATTGGATATAACCGATGAAAAAAACGTACAGGAGGTATTGCAGGCACAACAACCCAATTTTGTTATCAATACAGCAGCTATGACCAATGTAGATGCCTGTGAAACGGACAAGGCGCTTTGCGATAAACTAAATATTGATGCGGTTATATACCTAAGTAAAGCTTCCACTAACATCAATGCAAAACTCATTCATATCAGCACCGATTTTATATTTGACGGTAAAAATGGACCTTACAAAGAGGATGATGCCCCCAACCCCCTATCCTATTATGGTATTAGTAAATTAAAAGGAGAAGAAATAGTTAAAAAATACGCCAATAACTTTGCTATTTTAAGAACTGTTTTGGTGTATGGTGTTGTAAACGATATGAGCAGAAGCAATATTGTTTTATGGGCAAAACAGGCATTGTCAGAGGGAAAATCTATCAATGTTGTGGATGATCAATTTAGAACCCCCACCTTGGCAGAAGATTTGGCAATGGGCTGCAAATTGGTTTGTGATAAAAATGCCCAAGGTATTTTCAATATTTCTGGTAAAGATTTTATGTCTATTTATGAGTTGGTGGAGCGTGTTGCTAAATTCTATGGATTAAGCATGGCAACGGTTACCAAATCTGACAGTAAAAACTTGAATCAACTTGCCGCTAGACCACCTGTAACTGGTTTTGTATTGGATAAAGCCATTGCTGAATTGGGATACAAACCCCATAGTTTTGAACAAGGCATTGAGATAATGCAAAAACAATTGCCCAAAAATTAGTTTTACTTAGTCTAAATCGACCAAGGTATTTCTTTCTATTTTAAATATTCTAGAAGGGTATTTTTCTAAAATTCTATAATCGTGCGTTGCCATGATAACGGAAGTACCAGTTTCAGTAATTGATTTTAACAATTTATAAATTCCATCTGCCACTTCTGGATCTAAATTTCCAGTAGGTTCATCTGCTAAAATAACGGATGGCTGATTGAGCAATGCTCTAGCAATTACCAATCTTTGTTGCTCACCGCCAGAAAGCTCATAGGGTTTCTTAAAATCTTTGGTTGATAAGCCCACCATATTCAATACCTCAGCCGCCCTGTTTTTTATTTCTTTGTTATTTTTCCATCCTGTAGCTTTCATAACAAACTCAAGGTTTTTAAAGACATTTCTATCCGGAAGCAATTGAAAATCTTGAAAAATAATGCCCAACTTTCTTCTTAAATATGGAACTTTACTGCGTTTTAGTTTTCTTAGATTGAATCCTGCAACCTCTCCCTCGCCCTCTTGCAAAATAAGTTCGCCATACAGTGTTTTTAACAAACTAGACTTTCCACTGCCCGTTCTACCAATCAAATAAATAAATTCACCGGGTTGCACATTGATATTGATATTATTTAATACCATGTTGGTGCCGTGAAAAATATTAACATCTCGCAATGAAATATGTGCCATAATTGAATGCAAATTTAAGGTTTTATTACAAATTCCAGTCCACAGGTTTTATACCGTGTTCAACTAAATAGGCATTGGCCTTAGAAAAATGCTGAGAACCCAAAAAACCTTGGTGCGCAGAAAATGGCGATGGATGGGGTGCGGTGAGCACTAAATGTTTGGAAGTATCAATAAGGCTTTGCTTTTGTTTGGCGTAATTTCCCCATAAAAGAAACACCACATGCTCCTTTTCATCATTTATTTGTTTGATAACATCGTCCGTAAACTGTTGCCAACCCATCGTTTGATGAGAACCCGCTTGATTGGGCAACACGGTTAAAACTGCATTTAACAACAACACCCCTTCTTTTGCCCAAGGCAACAAATTTCCATTCGCTGGTATTTCAAAACCAGTATCGGATTTAAGTTCTTTATAAATATTTTGCAGTGATGGTGGAATTTTTAGTCCCTTTTCAACAGAGAAAGACAATCCATGTGCTTGACCAATTCCATGATAAGGATCTTGCCCAAGAATAACAATTTTCAAATCTTTTAAAGGGCAATTATCAAAAGCGGCAAAAATTTGCGATGCCTTGGGATAAAATGCTATCTTTTTTTCATGCAGCGATTTTATCTTATGGGTAATTTCCTCAAAATAAGGTTTATCAAATATCGATTGCAGAAAATTTCCCCAATCTGAATCAATGTTTACTTTCATTTTTTAGGAGCATTGGCTTTGGCAATGCTATCCCTTTTAAGTTTAGCTTTATATTCATCTTGAATTTGTTTCAAGCGCATATCCACTGCCTCTGACATGGAAGCAGGTTGTGGTCCATTTTCTGCTTCATAAGCCGCTTTTTGACGCTCATATTCGGCCTTTTGCCTTTCGTATTCTTTGCGCTGTGCCTCATAATTGGCAAACTGTTCGGCTGTCATACCTTGGGCTTGGGCAGCAGCTTTTTGTTGTAAAGCATTTTCATTGTAATCTGGCATGGTAAAATTAGCGTTGGTGTTGCTGTCATTCAAACCAAGTGTTGCATTCAAGCTATCTGCAGTATTTTGAACAAGGGGTGGTTGGTATTTAGACAAATCATTGCCCATAGACAATGCTACACCCAAGGCAAGGCAGCCTAAAGCAAACACTAAAATCCATATATTCTTTCTTTTCAATTTCATACCCAAGCGCTCTCTATTATAACAAAGCACAAAATTAATGTTTTTTATGGCTATCGTGAAATTTAGGGAAAGGTTTTAGTTTCTATTCTATTTTAACATATAAGCCATAATAAATGAGTTGATTTGTATTAATTTAAAAAGTAGACGCCTTATATGAAATCTTATATTAACTTATATGTTTGGGTTTTCTTTTTCTTACCATATAAGAACATGTAAGCGCTTAAAAGCTCTAACTTTTCATATAAGAACATATATGTGTTAATAAATGAATTGATTTGTATTAATTTAAAAAGCAGACGCCTTATATGAAATCTTATATTAACTTATATGTTTGGGTTTTATCTTTCTTACCATATAAGAACATGTAAGCGCTTAAAAGCTCTAACTTTTCATATAAGAACATATATGTGTTAATAAATGAATTGATTTGTATTAATTTAAAAAGTAGACGCCTTATATGAACTTATATGTTTGGGTTTTATCTTTCTTACCATATAAGAACATGTAAGCGTTTAAAAGCTCTAACTTTTCATATAAGAACATATAAGCGTTAATAAATGAATTGATTTGTATTAATTTAAAAAGTAGACGCCTTATATGAACTTATATGTTTGGGTTTTATCTTTCTTACCATATAAGAACATGTAAGCGTTTAAAAGCTCTAACTTTTCATATAAGAACATATAAGCGTTAATAAATGAATTGATTTGTATTAATTTAAAAAGTAGACGCCTTATATGTCCTTACATGTTTTGGTATTAAAACATTTTTATTATACTATAACACCCTGTAAAGTTCGTTGACATAAGTTTTTTGACCATTTTCATAGATGTTTATGCAATTAAAGTTGATCATTAATCCTAAAGGAGCATTTAACAACTTCATATATGTTAGCATTTGTGCCTCATGGACTGGAAGAATATATTCAATGGATTTTATTTCAACAGGCAATATTTGTTCAACTAAAAAATCACAACGCAAATCTGTATAAATAACAGTTCCTTTATAGTTAATTGGAACAGCTATTTCAGATTCATATAAAATACCTCTTTCCTCAAACTCAGTTTTCAAACATTTATGATAAACACTTTCTAAAAGTCCTGGACCAACAGTTCGGTGTACTTCTATTGCTGCGCCATTTACCTTGTAAACCAAGTCCCTTATAATTGCCTTACTAACACGTGCCATCATACAAAATTAACATAAAAAATTAATGATTAGAAGAATATAGTATCTTATATGTTTTTTGGTTCTATTCTTTTTTAAAAAGTAAGACCTAATAAATGAGCTAATTCATATTATTTGAAGGAGCAAACGCCTTATATGAACTTATATGTTTGGGTTTTATCTTTCTTACCATATAAGAACATGTAAGCGCTTAAAAGCTCTAACTTTTCATATAAGAACATATATGTGTTAATAAATGAATTGATTTGTATTAATTTAAAAAGCAGACGCCTTATATGAAATCTTATATTAACTTATATGTTTGGGTTTTCTTTTTCTTACCATATAAGAACATGTAAGCGCTTAAAAGCTCTAACTTTTCATATAAGAACATATATGTGTTAATAAATGAATTGATTTGTATTAATTTAAAAAGCAGACGCCTTATATGAAATCTTATATTAACTTATATGTTTGGGTTTTATCTTTCTTACCATATAAGAACATGTAAGCGCTTAAAAGCTCTAACTTTTCATATAAGAACATATATGTGTTAATAAATGAATTGATTTGTATTAATTTAAAAAGTAGACGCCTTATATGAACTTATATGTTTGGGTTTTATCTTTCTTACCATATAAGAACATGTAAGCGTTTAAAAGCTCTAACTTTTCATATAAGAACATATAAGCGTTAATAAATGAGTTGATTTGTATTAAGTTAAAAAGTAGACGCCTTATATGAAATCTTATATTAACTTATATGTTTGGGTTCTCTTTTTCTTACCATATAAGCGTTAATAAATGAGTTCATTCGTATTAACTTAAAAAGTAAATGCCTTGATATTTATAATTCAAAATTAACAATTAAAAATTAAAGAGTCTTCCTACATCACTTTTTTTTCTTGGGTTTTTCTTTTCTATTGCATAATCTCCTTTTAATCTTATTTTTGAGCCCGAATGTGTGGAATAGCTGGATTTTACGACCCCTCTCTCTCTGTTTTAGAAGCAGAAACCTTAGTGCGAAAACTGAATGACAGCATGGTGCACAGAGGTCCAGATGGTGGTAGCGTTCATGTTGACTTGCCTTGGGGGTTTTGCCACAGGCGTTTGAGCATCATTGACTTAAACGAACACTCAAACCAACCATTTTTTTACGAAAACTTAATTTTAGTGTACAATGGCGAAGTCTATAATTACCTTGAAATTAAAGAAGAACTGCTTGCTTTGGGCTTTGCTTTTACCACTTCATCTGATACCGAAGTAATTTGTGCCGCATACAAAGCTTGGGGACAAGATTGTGTTAAAAAGTTTGTGGGCATGTGGGCTTTTGCACTGCACGATACAAATACTGGAGAATTATTTTGCAGCAGAGATCGCTTTGGGATAAAACCTTTCTATTACATCGATAAAGGACACAGCCTTTATTACGCCAGTGAAATGAAAACCTTAAAACTTTGCCCCACTTTTAACAGTGAGCTCAATATGGAGCAGGTAAGTAAAGGTTTGCAATTGGGCTATTCCAAATACAAAAATCAAACATATTATCAGTGTATTACTGAATTGCCCGCAGCACACTCTATGGTGCTTTCTAGCAAAGGGCTAACCGTTTATAAATATTGGGAACTGGGTGATGTTGCACCTAAAAAAATCTCCATGGCAGAAGCCCAAAGTGTTTTTCATGACCAATTTTTTGAAAGCATTAAACTGCACATGCGCAGTGATGTTGAGGTGGGTGCATGCGTTTCTGGCGGATTGGATAGCAGTGCCATTGTTAGCAGTGTGGGCAACATATTTCCGGAGAAAGCCCTTAAAATGTTTACCATTTATTATTCGGGTGCCGATGATGTGGATGAAAGACCTTTTGTAAAAACCTTAACGGAAAAATACCCGCAGCTAGTGCCTTTTTATAAAGAACCCAATAACGATGAAATTGCCGATAGCTTTCAGCGTTTTATGTACCATCAAGATATTCCGGTGGCGGGCTCCTCTCCTATTTCTCAATATTTTTTGATGCAATTGGCCTCACAGCAAGGCGTTAAAGTGGTGCTAGACGGACAAGGAAGTGATGAATACCTAGGCGGTTATATGCACAGTTTGTACAGACTGCTGGCAGATAAAATAACGCATGGGCAATTGGGCAGCGCACTCACAGAAATCATGCGGTACCATCGGTATAACTCAGCAGGGTTTAAGCAAACCTTAAAAACTACTGCCCTTGGTTTCTATTCTATTTGGAATGACGAGCAAAAATTATTGAATACAGAATACCATAAAAAGTTACCCTTACTCTATGACAACGCAGATTGGATGAAAGAAAAGGGGCATTTCAAATCGCACCTAAACAATGCCCTTTACAGCCAACTTTTTACCAGTTCATTGCCCACCCTGCTTCACTTTGAAGACAGAAATAGCATGGCTTTTTCTATTGAATCTCGTGTGCCGTTCTTAGATCACCGGTTGGTGGAATATGCTTTTCAATTGCCCGGAAATTTAAAAATAGACCAAGGGATTACCAAAAAAGTATTGAGGGAAGCCATGAAACCCTATTTGCCTAAACCCATCTATGAGCGCACGGACAAAAAAGGTTTTGTTACGCCTGGTGAGGTAAAATGGCTAAAAGGCCCACTCTCCTTTTTACTAGAAATGCCCTTGAATTTACCTTCTGCTATTGATAAGAAAAAGTGTATCCAATTGATAGAAAACTACAAAAAAGGCGATTTGAAATATGCTAAATTGGTTTGGCGCATTTTGGTGCTGAATTATTGGCTGGAGAGGAATTAGTGTTCTCGTCTCCGCTCGAACTGACTAACCGTCTCCGCTCGAATTGAGTTTTTAGTTTTTAGTTTTTTTTGAGTACCTGGGGTTTACTTTTTCAATACCACCCATCAATAATCATACTTTTTATTTATTTTTGACTCTAAAAATTTATAAGTATTGGCAGTAACAAAGACAAAACAATTATGATTTGGGCTTTAGTTGAAAATCAGAAGATTGAGACAATCCCAAAGACAATGGGAAATTGTCTTCTATGCAATGAACAAGTCTTTTCAAAATGTGGTGAGGTAAATGTGTGGCATTGGGCTCACCTCAAAACTGAAAACTGTGATTCCTGGTATGAACCTGAAACTTTTTGGCATAAACATTGGAAACTGACTTTTGGAAAAGAAAATACTGAAATCATAATTAAAAAAAATGCCAAAAGACATATTGCTGATGTTTACACCAATAAGAAAATAGTTATTGAATTACAAAACTCCCTTATATCAAAATCCGTAATCAGAGAAAGAGAAGCGTTTTATGGAGAAAAAATGATTTGGTTAATTAACGGTGAGCAGTTCGAGAAAAATCTTACTATCAAAGATTACTGGGAAGATAAAGACTATCACGAAATGAAGAGTCTACCGCGAAATCCAATTCGTTGGAAAAGAAGTACTCCAGAGATAAAAAAGGGCATTAATGGTGAGTTTTTTAAATGGAAATATTCAAGGAAAAGTTGGCTAAATGTTCAAAGACATGTATTTATAGACTTTGGAAAGGATTCTCTATTCTGGGTTAAAGGAGGTATGGGAACATCTCAAATCAGAGGAGAATTTGTTTTAAAAGAAAAGTTTATTACTAAATATGGCGGAAATTATAATTACTACTGCCAACACCAAGTTTAATTAATAGCTAGATTATAGCCTATTGGCTGCGAGGTGGCTAAACACAAACCATGAAATAATAAGGGTTAAAGCAAAATTGCTGTCTCGTCAGGTTGGAATCCCGAAAAAATCGGGACTGACATCCAAGAAATAATTAATCCATAGGCTTTTCCGACACTGTTGTATCTATTGCATCAGCCGGCAGCTCATTAACTTTTAGATCCTTTTCCTGCTGCTCCTTTTCCCTTTGCTTTACTTCATCATAAGCAACTTTTGTCTCTGTCCTTTTCTCCGTCTCTAGCGTTATCATGAATTGTTTTAGGGCTTCTACCCTATCTGGGTTCAAACCCTCAATACGAACGGTCCAATTAGCTGCCTTATCTGGTTCAATGAGTTTTACTCGGCACGGATGCCATTCTTCTATTTGCGTCCTTTTAGTGTTCTCCCACCAAAAAAGCTCATCAGGGGTACATTGCAACACCCTGCAAATTTTACCCAAATCTTCAAAAGCAATAGATTTTTGTTTGTTGTTCACCAGATTATGAGCCTTGCTTTGGGTCATACTACAATTTTCTTGAAGCCAAGCTTGTGGGCTTTTCTTGCCCTGGGCAAGCAAAACCTGTTTTAACTTTAGTTTTAGCATATACAAATATAGCAAAAAAATTTAAAAACAAACGGTTTAACTTAAACATTAAACGGTACGATACAATCTCTAAACGGTTTTACTTAAAAAACCAATGGTATGATACAATTTCTAAACCGTATGATACAATAAACCAATGGTACGATACAATTTCCAAATGGTACAGTTGAAAAAACAAACCGTTCGATTTAAAAAACAAACCGTTTAATGGAAAAAACAAATGGCATGATACAATTTCTAAACGGTTTGATACAAAAAACAAATAATTCTTGTGTCGTACGTTAGCTTTTTAGCCGATTGCGATAGTTTTTTGCCAACGTACCTTAGATTATTAGCAGCAAACTACGCCTTTTTAGCAACGTACTACAGCAAAACAACAAATTACCATTGCATAACTGCCATGAACGCTAGCTTTATTGCAATGAACTGGAGCAAAAGAGCGATGAACGGTGGTTTGGCAGCAAAGCACGGTGGTTTTTTTAAGGGGTACGGGAGGTTTTTAGGGTGAAATGGGTGTTTGGAGGGGAAGGGGGGTATAAAGGCAAATTGTAAAATAAATCAATTGAATAATAAGTTGTATTGAGTATATTTGTGTGGTAATAGTATAACTAAAGAAACAGATTGAGCTTTAAAAAACTCCAAATACCAAGTTTAGAAACTGTTAAAGACGGCATCCGCCAAATCCTTTCAGAAGAGAAATGGGATGCTTATAAAATAAAAGGTAGTCCCCAACTTTTTGAGAAAAGATTGAACGAATTATTCATCGGAAATTTAAAATTGATGATACAACTGGTATATTTGGGAACAGACAAATCAATTCCAAAGAAATTTTACAGACTAAGAAAACAAACAAGAACTTTTAATGAGAAATTAATTTCTGAATATTCATACCCTCCTAATCATTTTGTAAAGACAATACAAAGGGCTAACATTCCATATCATCCAGTCTTTTACTGCTCTGATAATCCATCAACTGCAATAATGGAAACAGTTAAAGGTGAAGAAAGCCTTAATACGGACTTCGTATATTATATGTCTGAATGGGAAACCAAAAATGACCAAGATATAAAAGTTTGCCCTTTTATATTTGACAATGTTTCAGAAACAAATCCCTACAAAGTTTTATCGGAAATAAATAAGTCCAAACTTTTCGAAGTCATGAAAGAACATACTGATGATGAGAAAAATGCTATGCTTGAAATTTTAAAATTCCTTAGTAATCTTTTCATAGAGGATGACACCTATGTCGTGTCAAGTTATTTAGCTTATTTAAATTTATACGCAAATCACAATTTTCGCCCCGACATATTTATTTATCCAAGCGTACAAACCAATAGAGATACCGTAAATTTTGCGATTCATCCTAATTCGGTTATTGAGAAACTTAGATTAAAAAGAGTCTTTAAAATGCGTTTAAAGAGCTTCAATGAAACTACAAGAGACTTTACAGTTACAATAAATTGGGTTGGACAAAATAATAATGGAATTATTCAATGGCGCCAAGTGAACCCTGACAGTGAAGATGGTAAGCAGGTTGTTAAAGAACTTGAAGAGTTGTTTAGAATAAGCTAAAATTGCATAATGCAATAGAGACAAGGGAACTGGACTTTATGCATAAAGGAAAAATTAAATGAATTGTATAATTCGATGTAATGAATATATTTGTCGGCATTTAGTAAAGTCTAAACCTTATACATTATGGCAAATACACGAATAAAAGAATTTTTCAACAGTAGGTTTTTTGAAATACCTAAATACCAACGTGGATACGCTTGGGAAAAGAAAAATATAAGAGAGCTTTTCGAAGATATTCAAGAAGCAATTGAGGTAAAGGCAAGTCATTATATTGGAACAATAGTTTTATCCCGAACAGATAAAGATGATATTTTCTATGTTGTTGACGGACAACAAAGAATTACAACAATTACTATGATAATAAATTCACTAATTTCATTTATGAATGAAGAAGATGCTCTGTATTATCGCAGATTTTATATAAAACATAATGAAAACTATAGATTAATTCCATTAGGTCGTGAAAATGATTTTTTTAAGGATTTAATTCTAAATGGTACGGCTGAGTTAACACCAATTAATAGAAGCCAAAGACTTTTAATAGATGCGTATCAAGAAATAACAGAAATGCTTGAACACATCTTAAAGAAAACAAACCCAACTAAATATCTTGAGAATATAGAAAATCTTCAAATAATGGAATTTGTTGAAGATAGCGAAGGCGATGCCATAAGAATTTTTCAAACTGTAAATGACCGTGGAAAACCATTGACTAATATGGAAAAGGCTAAAAGTTTACTTGTTTACTTTTCAAATCGGTATTTAAATGGGAAATTAGACGGTCAAATAAATAATGATTTTGGCAATATGTTTGAAATTTATGACCAAATAAAACATACAGGTCAATTAAATAATATTGATTTAATTGCTGGTCGATATGGCGAGTTTAATGAAGATAACATTATGCGTTATCATTTTGTAACTTTCAGTACAGAAGATTATGACCCAACAGCTAATTACGTTTTAGAGTATCTTAAACGTGAACTAAAAAAGTTCCGTAAAAATGATGAAAGCAAAATTCAAATACAGGATTTTATTGAAAATTATGTAAAAAATCTACTTGAGTTTTTTGAATCCTTAAATGAATTAATTCAAAAAACGACCACCGACAAGAATTATTATAAAATATTTTCTATTTTAGGCTTATCAGCAACTTTATATCCTTTGGTTACAATCTTAAATAGTCAAAAAAGATTATCGCAATATTTACAAGCTGAAGGATTGGAAAAACACACATTTTTAGATTTGATTGAGATTATTGATGTACGTGTATATAAAGTTCGTGGAACGGAGCCGAAAGCCGACATGGCAAGATTTGTTTTTGATGTTAAAAACGGAAATAAAACCGATTGGACAACAGAAGAATGGCTTCATTGGTTTAATTCACGCTGGATGAACGAAACTGAATTTAAAAATAATTTATTAGGTCCAATGTATAGAAGAAGTCGAGCAGTGTTACCTCATATTTTACTTGACTATTCAGAGAGCCTATCTAATCGAGAACTGGATATAGAAACATTAAAAGATTATGTAAAAAAGAAGGCATTAACTATCGAACATATTCTTTCACAAAAACCAAAATTTACGCTAAAAACACACGGATTTAAGAGCAACGATGAATATTTAGATTTTGAACATACTTTGGGAAATCTTACACTCTTAGAAAAATCTCTGAATAGCAGCGTAAACAATAAAAATGTTTATGATAAAATAAGTTTTTATGATAAAAGTAAATTTAAAATGACCAAAGCTATGGCTACTGAAATAACACATGAAGGACAATTTAAAAAATCGAACATAGAACAAAGAACTGAAAAAATAACCCTTTATCTTTTAAGAAAATGGTGGTGCTAAATAATATGTCATACACCTTAGTCTATAAGGTTATGATAATTATTTACAAAACATAAAGCATCAAATAAACCTGATATACAAGCCATGAATCATGACTGCTTTTAGGTAAAGCTAGACACAGCCCAATAGCCTACCTCTTAAAATCCTTCTTTTTCTTAAAACCCTTATTGCGCCCATCATCTTTGGGTTTATCGGTATTCCACACTGGGCCTTCGCCAATATACTTAGGTGGGCTTTGCTTAGGCAACTCGCGCTCTATCAGCTTTTCTATTTTAGCCATTTTGTACATATCCCTAGGGTTAACCAAAGTAAAAGCCTCTCCCGTAGTATTTGCCCTAGCGGTTCTGCCCACACGGTGCACATAATCTTCTGCATCACGGGGCACATCAAAATTAACCACCATGTTTATTTCCTTAATGTCTATACCCCTACTCATTACATCCGTAGCCACCAAAACCCTAATTTGTTTGGCTTTAAATCCTCTTAAAACCTCTTCTCTTTTATCTTGATCCAAATTAGAAGAAATACCCGAAGCATTGAAACCATTTTTCTTTAATTCGCCCACAATATCATTGACCTTACTTTTGGTAGAGGTAAAAACAATAATGCTATCAAAATCTGGCTTTTCTTTTAATATATGGCAAAGCACTTTTACTTTTTGGGTATCGTAGGTTAGGTAAACCTCTTGGCTAACCCCCGCTGCTGGTTTAGAAATAGCCAAAGAAATACGTTTGGGGTCTTTCAATATCTTTTTAGCCAATGTGGCAATGCTTTCTGGCATGGTGGCACTAAACATCAGTGTTTGATGTGCGTTGGGGATAAAGGAGATAATGCGTTGCAAATCATCAATAAAACCCATGTCCAACATTCTGTCGGCCTCGTCTAAAACCAAATGTTTCAGCTCACTGAAATCTACATAACCCATTTGCAAATGCGCTAACAATTTGCCGGGTGTGGCCACCAATATATCGGCACCGTTTACAATGGCTGCTTTTTGGCTAATCCAATCTTTTCCGTCTCCACCACCATAAACGGCAATAGAACCAACGGAAACAAAAAAGGATAAACCCTGTATTTGCTGGTCAATTTGTATGGCCAACTCTCTGGTAGGCACAATAATTAAAGTGTTGATTTTTGTACCCCTGTGTCCAATCAATTTGTTGAGAATGGGCAATACAAAAGCCCCTGTCTTTCCTGTTCCCGTTTGGGCGCAGGCAATCAAATCATGATTTTCTAATATTAAAGGTATGGCTTGTTGCTGAATGGGCGTAGCGGTTTCAAAACCCATGTAAGAAATAGCTTCTAACAGTTCGGGTTGTAGATTTAGTTCGGTAAATTTCATTTATTTAGGTGTCTGCAAACCCTTTGCATCAAGTACAATGGTGTTTAAAAACAAGCCTCAAAGTTAAGGTATTCTAGGATAAAAATCATTTTAATTTTATAATTCAATGTCCTCATCCCCCAACTGATAGGGTAAATAAGTGATGATAAATTGCAACATTTCATCCGTGGTTTTCATTCCAGCACCAAATAAATCCAAGCGCTCTTTTATCAATTGCGGTGGATTAAAAGGATTGTTGGTGTTGGCATTGGTATTGTCAAAATGCGCTACCAATTTTATTGTAGAACCCGCAGGCACTTTTACCATTTTCTTAAACGTATAAAAATACTGCCACCTAAAATCCCATTCCGGAATACTGATTAAAGGGATAGTATCCTTTTCTGGGGTTAATACAAAAGCCTTGAACGAAGTGCCAATCAAGTGCATGTGTGGGTTGATGGTTAAGATAGAAATACTCTCTGGAATGTATAAAGAGGAGGTGCAAATCTTTTTTTCATTGGGTTGAAGAATCAAAGGAGGCTCTATTGCGGCAACCCCATTGGTACCCATCATCAATTCTTTGGTAGGTCTTTTGGGTGCAGATTTACTAAAATAAATGGCTATTTTAGATTGATCAAAAGTATCCTTTTCCGCAGGGCCAAAATGCATATCATCACAGACCAAAGTAAAATATTGATGCATTTTAAAACCTCCAATTCCCTCTGGGTAATGGGCTGCAAATACTCCAGGCAAATAGTTAAAGGCACTGTATATTCTATCGGGCTTTGGTTCATTGGCTGCTGTTAAATACAACCTTTCCAGCTCTGCTTGGTAGGTTTTAGACTCCACATTAATAGGATTTGTTTTATCCATTAAATGCGATGGTTTGCTATGGTAATTCAGTAAATAGCCGTTTACATGGTGCACATATTGTTTTTGTCCAGGTATAAACTCAATCGCTTTGATATAGGTGTCTTGCTGAATCATTCCCGGGATTTTGATGGTTAAAAATTTATCCAAGGCATTGCCGCTCACAGGTATTCTGGGTAAATCCAATACCAAATCAGGTTTACCCAAACTGCTATAATATGGAAATGTGGGATACTTTAAGTTCTTTAAATCTCCTTTGGTTTTGCCCTGTTCCACCCATTGCGCAATGGTTTCTATTTGCTCATCGGTTAAATACTTTTCTTCTTTAAAATGGCTGTAGTTTGGGTCGGCAGGCCAAGGTGGCATATACCTGGCTTTGGTAACATCTACTATGGTTCTGGCTTTTTCGCTCACATCTTCAAAAGTGATGAGGGAAAATGGACCTGCACCTTCATCATGATGGCAAGGAGAGCAATTGGTATGAATAATGGGTGCGATGTCTTGCGCAAAGTTTACCCTGTTTTGTTGGCAAGAGAAAACCAATACCAACAGCAAGCTACTCAATATAACAGCCGATAGCCTTAACTTCATTGTTTTTTAACGGTTGATTAAAATTGATTAACGTATCCAAAGCATTCAATAAAATAGGCTGATTGGAAACATAGTTTTTTTTCCAATTGGTTTCCATTCTATTGTCCAATGCTCCTTGATAGACCATTGTGCCCTGTTTATTTAAAACAAAAATTGTTGGGGTTACATCTGCCTTAAAAAAATGGGTCAAATACTTGTTCTTGTCTTTCACTTGTATCACATTTTTAGGCAGCAATCCTTTCATATATCGGTTTATTTGCGAATCTCTTTGATTGGCAGGATAAAACAAGACTATCCCAACATTGGGGTAACTATCTGCCACAATTTGCAAGGTAGGAATGGCTGCTTTGCACAACGGACAATTATTGGCAAAGGCAATAAATATGTTGAAATCCTTTTGAGTAAGGGCCTTCAAATTGGTTTCCTTTCCGGTGAGCAACTCATAATTTTTGCTGTAAATATCCTGAGTGGTTTGCTGGCATTGGCATAAAAACACCAATAAAACCGAAAGTAAAACAAGCCTAGTCATGCTCAACAAATAAAGCTAACAATTCATCTACCAGATTGATTCCATTTTCATTGCTAACCTTGGCAAAGGCAGTTTGTAGGTTTCTCAACATCCTCAAAATAATTTCTTTGGAAGAACATACCTTATAATACTCTGATTTAGGCTGCAACTTCAATTCACGCAAAAACCCAGTCAGGTGGTTTTTAGAAAAAATACTGCCTTTATTGTACACATTGATATAGAAAATAGGGTCGTTGTTAAAATCAACTGGCATAACAATATCATTTCCACTTTTCAGCTCCTCTACCCCCAATTCGTCTATTTGCTCTATCGCCAAAGGCAAATAAGCCAATACAAAATGCTGTGGAAGATTGATACCATATACAGGCAGTTTTAAACTTTGAGCAATAAGCATGTATAAAACAGCCAATGAAATGGGGTTTCCTCTTTTTCTGTTTAAAACCTCATGCACATAAGAGTTAACAGGACTCAAATAATTATCTGTATCACCTTGAAAGCCCTTTTTACCAAAGAAAATATGGTTGAGCAAACTTATTTTTTCAACACTGGATTGGTCATTGTGCATCCCCAACCAAACCTCTAATTTTATTTTATCCAGTTGATTTCTAATTTCTTGATATACTGGAAACTCTCCAGACATTTCGCTGATGATGCACCAAGCCTTTAAAATATCATCTTGCTCACCCGCCAACCATAGACTCAATTCATCCTTAATCTTCGCAATTTTAATTTTTTCAATAACTGCTTCCAAACGGTCTTTGTGTTCCACATTTTCCACCTGCATAAAACTATCTTCCAACACGGGCAGCACTGCTTGTCCCATTGCTAATAGTTCTCCTTCTATCTGCTGCACTATCTCTTGGTTCTCATCATCAAGCAAAGAAACCAAGGCATGCAGTTTATTCAAATTTACTTCCACTAATGAAACAAAACTACAAAAAATTACGAGTTTAAAAAAAGAGGTAATCAACAGGATGTAGTTTTTAGTTGTCAGTGGTTGTTCTCGTCTCCGCTCGAACGGACTTTTTAGTTTGGACTCTAAAAAATCACTAAAACCACTCAGGCTAAAAAAAAAATCTTTTAAATTTGTATTAATTCAAATAAATAAGGCAAATTTGTATCCAAGTAGATACAGTTGACATGTTCTTTATTGAAAAAACACCTGAATTTGATAAATGGCTGAGAAAGTTAAAAGACTTGAAAGCTAAAGCAAAAATTATATTTAGAATTCGGAAAATAGAAGATGAAGAACATTTTGGAGATTTTAAACCTGTTGGGGATGGTATCAGAGAATTGAGAATAAATTTCGCAAAAGGATATAGGGTTTATTTCAAAGAAAAAATGGAAAAATAATTATTCTACTCATTGGCGGAGAAAAGACGACACAACAAAATGACATTAAAAAAGCGAAAGAAATCTGGAACAAAATAATAAATAAATAGAAAAATGGAAACCTCAAAATTTGACATAGCGGATTACTTGGACAGTAAAGAAATGATTACAGAATATCTCAATACTGTATTAGAAGAGGGAGATAACGCAGATGTAATAAACGCAATTGGACACATTGCCAAAGCGATTGGAATGACAAAAATATCAGAAGAAACAGGCTTGAGCCGACCAAGCTTGTACAAAGCTTTGTCGGATGGAGCGAAACCTCAATTTGCTACTATTATGAAAGTGCTGAAAGCCATTGGAGGACAAATACAAATCAATCCAATGGTCGACTGAAAAATGAATGCTCAGCTAGCGCAAGTCTCTGGACTTGTGCTGTTTCTAAATCTTCACAAGTCTCAGACTTGCGCCAGCCTTGCCAGCCTTTGGGAACGGAAAGAGATGCAGTATTAAACGATTTATTACCTTCAGTTTTAACTGACGGTAATGAAAACTAAAAATTCAACATTAAAAATTAGTTCACTAAACTTAAAAATGATAATTTTGCACCCTTAAAAAAAAGACCTAGTCTTTTATACATCAATACCTATGGATAGAAATACACTGATTGGAATAACCTTAATGATGGCCTTGTTAATGGGTTATTTTTATTACAACAGCCCTAGCGAAGCCCAATTGCAACGACAAAGAGACATTGCAGATTCAATTTCATTGGTCAATCAATTAAATGAGGTTTTGCCAAGCGCCCAAAGTGACACCATTAGGCTAGACACCACTATTAGCGAAGAATCTTCTGCTAAAAATATGGGTAACTTTAGCAATAACAGCGGCTCAGAAGAAATTACCACTTTATCCAACGATTTATTTACCATAGATTTTTCTAGCATGGGTGGAAAGGTGGCATCCGTTAAACTTAATAAATATAAGCGAGCTGATAGCACCGATTTAATTTTGTTTGACAAAGACCAGTACCACTGGGATTATCAGTTTATTGTAGATGGCTATCCAGTAAACACCGCTGAATTGAACTGGCAGCTGAAGGAAAAAACAAGGAACAGCGTTAGTTATTATTTGTACTACGATAACAGCAGCTATTTAAAACAAACCTATACCTTAGCCAATGACACCTATAAAGTTGCCTACAACCTAAGCATGGTGGGAATGAACAAAAAGATTTTGCCCAACAACAGTTTATTGACTTTAAATTGGAAAATGGTTGCTCCTAGGCAAGAGTTAAGTGCTGAAACAGAACGTCAAAAATCTACGGTTTACTACAAGGAATATGGCGAAACACCTGATTTTATTAGCGAAACCAAGTATAAAAGAGAAGAGTTAAAAGGAAAAACAGAATGGGTTTCTTTTAAACAACAATTTTTTAACAGTACTTTATTAAATGAAAGTGGCAGTTTTGACCCACAATCTTTTGTGGGCACTGTTGAACAGAAGGATGATGATTTGGTAAAGGGATATGAAGCCAAACTTTACTTAACCTTTAATCAGCTTGCCAATGAACAATACAACATGGCATTTTACTTTGGACCAAACCATGTGCCATCGCTCAAAAAATTTGGACACGATTTGGATAGATTAATTCCTTTGGGTTGGGTAATTTTCCGATGGATCAATGAATATGCCATTATACCTTTGTTTAATGCTTTGCGCAATGTTTCTGGAAACTATGGATTGGTAATTTTATTGCTTACACTTATTGTAAAATTGGCATTGTTGCCGTTAACTTATAAAAGTTACAAAAGCAGTGCAAAAATGAAGGTTTTAAAGCCTGAAATTGATGCCATCAAAGAAAAAAATAAGGGCGATATGCAAAAAACCCAAGTTGAAACCATGGCATTCTATAAAAAAGTAGGCGTTTCTCCCATGGGGGGCTGTTTACCCATGCTGCTGCAAATGCCCATACTCATGTCCATTTTCTTTTTCTTCCCTTCCAGTATAGAGTTAAGGCAGGAGTCGTTTTTGTGGGCACAGGATTTATCCAGGTTTGACAGCATATTTGAGTTAGGTTTTTCTATTCCATTTTATGGTAGCCATGTAAGTTTGTTTACATTGTTAATGACCCTTTCAACTTTCCTTTATACCTATATGAACAATCAAGTTTCAGGCGTAACAGGACAGATGAAATACATGGGTTATATTATGCCTGTTTTCTTTTTAGGTTTCTTTAACAACTATGCAGCGGGATTGACTTATTATTATTTCTTATCAAATATGATTACCTTTACGCAGCAATGGGCTATTAGACAGTTCTTTGTTGATGAAGATAAGATTAAAGCACAAATAGCAGCCAATAGAAATAAAAAAGGCCCCGCTAAAAAGCCATCATCCTTTCAGCAAAAGCTAGAAGCGATGGCAAAAAAGAGAGGTATCGACCCAAAATCAGGAAAAAGAACCAAATAGATTGCGTTATGCATATTGCTATTTACTCAAAACATATAAAAGACGAGCATCTTAACTCCATTAAAGAATTAATTGCAAAATTGCGTTCAATGGATGTAGAGCTTACATTCCATGAGTATATACATCGTGCTTTGGCAACCAATAAAATTATTTCGAGCTCAGAAAATGTTTTTTCTAACTATGAAAAGGCATCGAATCAAACCCAAAAACCTGATGCCTTGCTCACCATTGGTGGAGATGGTACTATTCTAGATGCTTTAACAGTGGTAAAAGACTCTGAAATACCAGTGATGGGTATCAATGCTGGAAGATTAGGATTTTTGGCCGTTAGCTCTTTTGACACCATTGGAGCCTTGGTTCAGGATTTAAAATCCGGGAACTATATTTTGGATAAAAGAAGTTTGCTTCACCTGGATAGCAGCCGACAAATATTTTCTACACCCCTTGCGCTCAATGATTTTGTACTGCATAAAAAAGACAGCTCAAGTATGATTACGGTGCATACCTTTTTAAACGGGCAATATTTAACCAGTTATTGGGCAGATGGGATTATTGTTGCCACCCCTACGGGCTCAACAGGATATTCACTGAGTTGCGGAGGACCCATTATTTTTCCAAAATCTCAAAGTTTGGTTATCACCCCTATTGCCCCACATAACCTCAATATGCGCCCCGTTGTGATACCCGATGATCAAGTAATTACTTTTGAAATTGAGGGAAGAAGCAAAACTTTTATGGCAACAATGGATGCACGGTCTATGAATATTACCTCAGAAATAGCCTTAGCGGTAAAAAAATCTGACACTACCTTTAATTTGATACGCACCCAAAACCATAATTTCCTAGAAACATTGAGGAACAAAATGAACTGGGGCTTGGATTCAAGGAATCTTTAATGTGAAATGATATTGTGGTCTGTTAATGACACAACAAATTGTTAATTTATTTTAAAAATTATTAAACACAATTCATAAACTAACCATCATCGTTCCAATACTGTTAGGTTTTCCAGCTTGAAGTAATTGAATCTGAAGTCCAAGTATTTTTTTGTTTAGCTTATTCATATATAGCTTAAACACTTATCTTTTCGCCCCTTAAACCTTAAATTTAATTTTGCAATAATTTGCATTATTAAAACGTTATTTATGTATATTCGCAAAGAATTTAATTAAATGAAGAGTATAGCAATAGTAATAAGTGCCATCCTTTTTATACTTTCTGGTAATATTTATAGTCAAGGGAGGTATGATGCAGCAAGGGTTTTTAAAAGTGGAAAAAGCAGAACCAAACATGAAACATCGGTTGAGTTTGGCCCCTATATAGGTGCTATAAGTTATATGGGTGAATTGACCAAAAATGTCCTTCCACCCTTAAATGAAACTCGACCTGCTTTAGGAATTGCTATAAAATTTAATCTTAACACAGAATTTACATTTAAAACAACTGCTTTATATGGTCAAATAGGTGGTACAGATCAAAATTACAGTTCTGATGCCTACAGAGCTAGAAGAAACCTAAGTTTCAGGTCTAACATGATTGAAGTTTCTGGACAATTTGAATACAATATTGGCGGATTTCGTCAAACCAGTAATTTCTTTAGTTCATGCCCGTATTTGTTTGCAGGAGCTTCCTTTTTTAGACACAACCCACAGGCTTATTTCCAATACAATCCTGCCATTCATGACCCCAATTTGCAGAAATTTGATGGGGAATGGATTAACCTACAACCTTTGGCAACGGAAGGACAAGAAGCCACAAAATTTAATGATAGAAAGCGTTACAAATTGGCACAAATCTCAATTCCTTTTGGGGTTGGATACAAAATGGCACTTTCTGAACAATGGGGTTGGGCGGTTGAATTTGGTTTAAGAAAAACTTTTACAGATTATTTAGACGATATCAGTATTGATTATGTCAATGACCAAATTGTAGGTGGACAATCTACCAATTTGGCAATTGCTCTAAAAGACCGAGCGCCTGAAGTTGGCAAAGTTAAATTTGAACCAGGCGATGCAAGAGGAAATCCTAAAACTAAGGATTGGTATATGATACTTGGGTTTACCCTAACCTACCGAATAATTACTACTGAAGGCTGTTTTCATTTTTAATATCACTCTATAGAAAATAAACCTACTTATTTTTCTTAACGCAATTATGTATTCTAACAAGCTTAAAATTAGCTTGCTTTTGTTTTTATGGTCTATCACTTTTATTAGTTTGAACGCACAAAAATATCGTGGTGGAAAATTTGATATGGGAATTGCTTTAGGAGCCGCAAACTATAGCGGAGATTTATCACAAAAACACGCCAATTATTCTAAAACTGGCCCCATGGTTGGGTTATATACTCGTTACAGTCTTTCTGCCTATTTTCAATGGCGCAACCAGCTAAGTTTTGGGCATATAGCAGCAGATGATGCAAAATCTAAAGATTATCAATACCGCAATCTCAATTTCAAAACCAATATTTACGAATTTGCCAGTACTTTTGAGTTTAATTTTGTAAAATATGGTATCAACAGAAGCAGTCATGAGTATGATTTTACCTCCTATGTTTTTGCTGGATTAGGCGTGTTCTATTTTGACCCCATAGGAAGATACAACAATCAAAATATTCATTTGAGAGACCTGAAAACCGAAAATAAAAAATACAGCCTTTTGCAACCTGCCATCCCTTATGGTATGGGTGTTAAATTTTCTAAAACAAAGCGATTTGAATTGGGTTTTGAAATAGGTATGAGAAGACTATTTACAGACTATCTGGATGACGTAAGCGGCAATTACCCAAACTTTAATCAATTAGAAGCTGACAGAGGTTTGGCAGCTGCGCAAACTTCACATGCCCAAACCTACAATGGAAATTTACCAGCGGAACAGGGTCGTATGCGGGGTGATAATCACCTAACCGACTACTATGTTTTTACCAATATTACTTTAACTTATCGAATAGTAAAAAGGGACGCTTGTCCTTAAATTAATAATGGTTATTTTCGCAAATTGAATTCGGCAGAAAATATATTGCAACAACTAAATAAAGCATGTTTACCAAAACACATTGCTATTATTATGGATGGCAATGGTAGATGGGCTAAACAGCATGGAAAAATGCGTGTTTTTGGGCATGAAGCTGGAGTTAAAACCGTTAGGAAAATTACAGAATGTGCCGTAAAGTTGGGCATAAAGCATCTAACCTTATACACTTTTAGTACAGAAAACTGGGGCAGACCGAGTTTAGAAGTTCAGGCTTTGATGCGTATTTTGGTAGAATCTATCAAACGAGAAACCAAAACTTTGATGGAACAAAATGTTTCTTTAAAAGCCATTGGAGATTTAGACCAATTGCCTCCTAAAGTTAAAAAGCAATTGTTGGATACCATTGAAAATACAGCCCAAAATGACACGATGGACTTGGTTTTGGCCCTTTCTTATAGCTCTAAATGGGATATTACCAATGCAGTAAAAACCATTGGGCAAAAGATTGAAAATAAGCTTTTAAGTTCGGATGATATTAGTGCTGAACTTATTGCAAATCATTTGCAAACTAAAGATTTGCCAGACCCAGAGTTGATGATTAGAACAAGTGGAGAACACAGGATAAGCAATTTTCTATTATGGGAATTAGCTTATAGTGAGTTCTACTTCTCTCCTCTTCTTTGGCCAGAATTTACCGAAGAAAATTTTTATGAGGCCATATTGGACTATCAAACAAGAAAAAGAAGGTTTGGAAAAACCGATGAACAACTTAATCAGACAGAAAATAAAATTGACGTATAAATTGAATACCCTTAAAAAAATAGTTCTCGCCATTTTTGTGGCCTTGTTTGCATTTAATGCAAATGCGCAGGATACCACAAAAAGCTATGATTATATGCTCTATGATTATAGCAATATAAAAACCTACACCATTTATTCCATCAATGTTACTGGAACGAATTATGTAAATCCAGTTTTGGTAAAATTGTATTCAAATCTGTCCATAGGACAATCTATTAAATTACCTGGTAATGAAATCCCCAAGGCAATTGAAAACTTATGGAAACAAGGGCTGTTTGCTGATATTAAAATATTAGCAGACACCATTATTGGCGATAAAATTTCCTTGACTATAAAAGTACAGGAGCGGAATAAGTTATCTGGATTTTTTATCAGTGGCTTGGATAGATCTGAGGCGCGTTCCTTAAGAGAAGAGTTGGTATTGAAGAAAAATATTGTGTTAACCAAAGATATAAAGGTAAGAACTGAAAATACCATACGCAAACATTTTCAAGAAAAGGGATATTATGATGTAGAAATTAACATCAAAGAATATGCGGATACTGTGCCCAATTACAGTTATTTACGCCTATTTATCAATAAAGGAAAAAGGGTTAAAATTTATAAAATAAACTTTGCCGGAAACGATAAGGTTACCGATGCACAGTTGCGTAAATCCATGAAAAAGACGAAGCAGCGCTATCATAAAATTAATATTTTTGCCTCTTCAAAATTTATATTAGATGAATTTGAAAACGATAAGAAAAACATCATAACCTATTATTCTGAAAGAGGATTTAGAGATGCTTATATTATTTCTGATAGCATCAGAAAAATGAGAGCCAATCGCATAGTTTTGGATATAGAAGTGTACGAAGGTAAAAAGTACTATTACAGAAATATCAATTTTATTGGCAATAGTAAATACCGCAGTGGGCAGTTAGACACCTTATTAGGCATAAATGAGGGCGATATTTACAACCCAAATTTATTGCAAGAACGCTTATACTACAGCCCAACCGGATATGATGTATCTAGTTTGTATATGGATGATGGCTACTTGTTTTTTCAGGTTACTCCATTAGAAATTGCGGTTGTGGATGACAGTATAGATATTGAAATTAGAATTAACGAGGGCAAACAGGCTTATGTAAATAAAGTAATGTTAGTGGGCAATGACAAAACATCTGATTTTGTGGTGATGCGTGAATTGAGGACATTACCAGGAAATAAATTTAGCAGAAACGACATTCAGCGTTCCATGAGAGAAATACAGGGATTGGGTTATTTTGACCCTGCGTCTATTGATGTAGAACCATTGCCAAACCCTGCTACTGGAACTGTAGATATTACTTATAAGGTTGCTGAAAAACCTAGTGACCAAATTGAGTTAAGCGGTGGCTGGGGTGGAAACGGTGGTTTCAATCAAGCAACAGGGCAGTTTAGCAGTGGAATTGTAGGCACATTGGGTTTATCCTTGACCAACTTTTCTTCAAGAAACATTTTTAAACTTAAAAATTGGAATCCCTTGCCTGCTGGAGATGGGCAGCGTTTAACCCTGCGTGCACAGAGTAATGGACAATCTTTTCAAACTTATACGGCTTCATTTACTGAACCTTGGTTGGGTGGAAAAAAACCGAACTCCTTGTCTGTTTCTGCCAATCATTCTGTTAATAATTGGGGTGCTTTTAGCGATAGAGTGCAAAAATTTGCAACCACAAATTTATCCGTTTCATTAGGCAAACGATTAAAATGGCCTGACGACTTTTTCTCTATCAATTACAGTGTTTCATATATCCATTATAAATTGGATAGTTTTGATTTTGGTATTCCTAATTTTATTAAAGATGGTAATGCCAATGCGTTTGAATTTAGGGTTGGGTTGGCAAGATACAGCACCGATGATCAAATTTTCCCAACCACAGGTAGCAACATGGATATTTCTGTTCAGGCCACCCCACCACTCTCATTAATTGACGGAAGGAACTACACAAATTTGGCGGCAGCAGATAAATATAAATGGATTGAATACCACAAATGGAAATTTAATGCTTCTCATTTTACCAGTTTAGCCAAAAATTTAGTATTGGCTAGTTCGGTTAAATTTGGATATTTGGGTGGCTATAACAGCATTTTGGGTACCACCGGTTTTGAACGTTTTTGGGTTGGTGGAAATGCCTTACAAGGCTTTAGTTTGGCAGGAAGGGAGTTTATCTCACAAAGGGGTTACGGAAGTAATACGCAAGGTTTGATTTCTGAAAATGCCATTAGACAAGAATTTCCTAACAACAGAGCATCTGATTTAGGTTCTACTATATACAATCGATTTACCTTAGAGTTGCGTTATGCCATCTCTAAAAGTCAAAGTGCTACAATCTACCCATTGGTGTTTTTTGAAGCCGGTAATGCTTGGATAAACCCTAGAAACTTTAATCCATTTGAAATGAAAAAAGCAGTGGGTGCTGGTGTTAGGTTTTTCCTACCCATGTTTGGTTTGATTGGTATAGATTATGGCTATGGCTTGGACATAAACAGTTTGAACAGAAATATTACCAACAACGGGCAAAAAGGTTATGTTCATTTCTTCTTAGGTCCTCAGTTTTAATCATGAAATCTACCAAAATGGTTATCAAACAACCAAAATTTTTAGGCTCGTTTCCTAACATTGATGTTTGCCCTAAATTGGTATTGCCAGAGTTTGCATTTATAGGTAGAAGCAATGTGGGTAAATCTAGTTTGCTCAATACAATTTGCGAACGCAACAGCTTGGCAAAAACGTCAGGAACTCCCGGCAAAACGCGTTTAATCAACCTGTTTAATATTGATTTAAAATGGGTTTTGGCAGATTTGCCGGGTTATGGCTATGCAAAAATTAGCAGACACGACCGTGAAAAATTTAGTAACATGATTAAGCAATACCTTCACAAAAGGGAAAACCTTTTCAGTGCATTTCTGTTGATGGATTTAAGGGTTTCTCCGCAAGCTGCTGATTTGGAAATGGCTGATTGGATGGGCGAAAATGATGTGCCGTTTTGCATCGTATTTACCAAAGCAGATAAACTAAAACCTGCCGAAATAGAAGCGCAAATTAAAGTTTACGAGGAAAAGCTTTTTGAATCTTGGGCAGAATTACCCCATTACTTTATTACTTCCAGTAAAACCAAAGAAGGCCGCGATGATATCATGCAATTTATTCAAAGCGCTTTCCCAGCAGCCAAGAAGAGTAAAAAGTAGTTAGTATGAAGCAAATTACTTGCTTTTTTACATCAAAATTAAATATTTTAATAATATTAGGGGAAATTGCCTAAAATTGTTCTTTTAAAGATATGAAATATGTAATTTTTCTACTGATATTTTTACCTCATCTAGTATTAAGCCAAAATGAAGCCTATACAGTTAATCCTATTAAGACCGTTGCGTAATAACCATCTTGAAAAATAAATCAGTTTTTAGATCAATTTCATTTATTTATGTCTGATTAATTTTCAATTTTTCTATTTTTTGGGCAATTTTAGGTCAATTTCAGTGTAAA